>ERZ825137.280-NODE-280-length-74119-cov-24.751499_pt1 | contig 74119 bp, 67 predicted proteins | sample MGYA00519873_ERZ825137 | MGnify/ENA primary metagenome ERZ825137 (study PRJEB31778, sample SAMEA3449190) | human gut metagenome | biome: human gut; feature: human-associated habitat; material: faeces | place: United Kingdom | collected 2010/2012 ...
GAAGTCGTAACAAGGTAGCCGTTCGAGAACGAGCGGCTGGATCACCTCCTTTCTATGGAGAAGTAATCACAGCAATGTGATTTAACATCCAAGGTCAGAGGATTTCTTAAGAGTAAGAAGTCGTTGTTTAATTTTTGGGGTTCGAAAGAATTCCAAAGATGGTATAGGCAAGAGTAGAACGGACACCGTCCATATGGGGGTGTAGCTCAGCTGGGAGAGCACCTGCTTTGCAAGCAGGGGGTCATCGGTTCGATCCCGTTCATCTCCACCACGCTCTGACGAAGAGCGAATGAAACCTAAATGGGCTCATAGCTCAGCTGGTTAGAGCACTCGGCTGATAACCGAGAGGTCGGTGGTTCGAGTCCACTTGAGCCCACCAAGCAAGCGAAAGCTTGCAAAGAATTGCACCTTGAAAACTGAACAAAGCAAAAGTAAAGTGATAAGTAAAATATTAAGGGTAAAAAACTACAATATTTATTATCGTCGAGGAAACAACCAAAGAACCAAGAAAGATTCGAACTTAATGGTCAAGCTACAAAGAGCGCAAGGGGAATGCCTTGGCACCAGGAGCCGACGAAGGACGCAGCGATCTGCGATAAGCCACGGGGAGCCGAAAGCAGGCTTTGATCCGTGGATTTCCGAATGGGGAAACCCGTATGGTTAATAGCCATACAACCTGTGGTGAATAAAATAGTCACAGGTGGGGAACCGCCTGAACTGAAACATCTAAGTAGGGCGAGGAAAAGAAATCAACCGAGATTCCGCTAGTAGTGGCGAGCGAACGCGGAAGAGGCCAAACCGAGAGTAGCAATATTCTCGGGGTACGGACAGTATACGGTATTGACAACGGTTAGCAGAAGGACATGGGACGGTCCACCAAAGAGAGTGATAGTCTCGTATGCGAAAACTGAAGTCAGCCAACTGTATCCAGAGTACCGCCGGACACGTGAAACCCGGTGGGAACATGGGGGGACCATCCTCCAAGCCTAAATACTCCCTGGTGACCGATAGCGTATAGTACTGTGAAGGAAAGGTGAAAAGAACCCCGGGAGGGGAGTGAAAAGAACCTGAAACCTTGTGCTTACAAGCACATAGAGCACGTCAAAGTGTGATATGGTACCTTTTGTAGAATGGTCCGGCGAGTGAATGTAACCGGCAAGGTTAAGCACTTAAGGTGTGGAGCCGAAGCGAAAGCAAGTCTGAATAGGGCGTCAAGTCGGTTGTATTCGACCCGAAACCGGGTGACCTAGCCATGAGCAGGTTGAAGTGGAGGTAAAACTCCATGGAGGACCGAACCCACTCCCGTTGAAATGGTAGGGGATGACTTGTGGCTAGCGGAGAAATTCCAATCGAACCCGGAGATAGCTGGTTCTCTCCGAAATAGCTTTAGGGCTAGCCTCGATTGAACATTACCGGAGGTAAAGCACTGAATGGGCTAGGGGCCGAGAGGTTACTGAACCCTATCAAACTAAGAATGCCGGATAATGATGATCGGGAGTCAGACAGTGTGAGATAAGTTTCATTGTCAAAAGGGAAACAGCCCAGACCCACAGCTAAGGTCCCAAAGTACAGTTAAGTGGAAAAGGATGTGGAATTGCATAGACAACCAGGATGTTGGCTTAGAAGCAGCCACTCATTAAAAGAGTGCGTAATAGCTCACTGGTCGAGTGATTCTGCGCCGAAAATTTAACGGGGCTAAATTGTACACCGAAGCTTGGGATACATCTAATGTATGGTAGGAGAGCGTTGTATGCGGGGTGAAGTCGTAGCGAAAGCGGCGGTGGACTGCATACAAGTGAGAATGCCGGAATGAGTAGCGAGATTTATGTGAGAATCATAAAGGCCGAAAGACTAAGGATTTAGAAGGAAGGTTCGTCCGCTTCTAGTTAGCCGGGAGCTAAGGCGAGGCCGAAAGGCGTAGTCGATGCACATACGGTGGAGATTCCGTAGCCGCCACAAATTTAAACAGAGGGACACTTTTGAAGGGCATGACCCGGGCGTTGGTAGACCCGGGCGTTAAGGGACCGAAAACTGAGTAGGGAAGCATGCTTGGAAGAAGGCGAGAAAAGCTCTGCGTATATGAAGTGGCGCCCGTACCGCAAACCGACACAGGTAGTCAGGAAGAGAATTCTAAGGCCAACGGGAGAAGGGTAGTTAAGGAACTCGGCAAATTGACCCCGTAACTTCGGAATAAGGGGTGCTCACGCGAGTGAGCCGCAGTGAATAGGTCCAGGCAACTGTTTATCAAAAACACAGCTCTCTGCTAAATCGAAAGATGATGTATAGGGGGTGACGCCTGCCCGGTGCTGGAAGGTTAAGAGGAGGAGTGAGAGCTCCGAATTGAAGCCCCAGTAAACGGCGGCCGTAACTATAACGGTCCTAAGGTAGCGAAATTCCTTGTCAGGTAAGTTCTGACCCGCACGAATGGCGTAACGATCTGGGCACTGTCTCAATTACCCACCCGGCGAAATTGTAGTACCGGTGAAGATGCCGGTTACCCGCGGCAAGACGGAAAGACCCCATGGAGCTTTACTGTAACCTAATATTGGGTTTCGACATTTTATGTACAGGATAGGTGGGAGACTGTGAAACAATGGCGCCAGCCATTGCGGAGTCAACCTTGGGATACCACTCCTAAGATGTTGGAATTCTAACCTGCGGCCGTGAATCCGGTCGGGGGACATTGTTAGGCGGGCAGTTTGACTGGGGCGGTCGCCTCCAAAAGAGTAACGGAGGCGCTCAAAGGTTCGCTCAGCATGGACGGAAACCATGCTTTTGAGTGTAAACGCATAAGCGAGCCTAACTGCGAGGCTGACGGGCCGAGCAGTAACGAAAGTTGGAGTTAGTGATCCGGCGGTATGTGAATGGAAATGCCGTCGCTCAACGGATAAAAGCTACCCTGGGGATAACAGGCTGATCTCCCCCAAGAGTCCACATCGACGGGGAGGTTTGGCACCTCGATGTCGGCTCATCACATCCTGGGGCTGAATTCGGTCCCAAGGGTTCGGCTGTTCGCCGATTAAAGTGGTACGCGAGCTGGGTTCAGAACGTCGTGAGACAGTTCGGTCCCTATCTGTCGTGGGCGTAGGATATTTGAAGAGCGCTGTCCCTAGTACGAGAGGACCGGGATGGACGCACCGCTGGCGCATCGGTTGTCATGCCAATGGCACGGCCGAGTAACTATGTGCGGTTTGGATAAACGCTGAAAGCATCTAAGCGTGAAGCCATCTCTAAGATAAGATATCCCATAGCATAAGCTAGTAAGACCCCTCAAAGACTATGAGGTTGATAGGTTGCGTGTGTAAGCGCGGTGACGCGTTCAGCTAAGCAATACTAATAGGTCGAGGGCTTGACCACTGTTCTTCGGAACATGTTCAAATCTTTATTTTCTCAGTTTTTTCTTCTTCGCTTATCCCTTTCTCCTTTGTTCAGTTTTTAGGGTGTAATATGCACCTTTAGCTCAGCTGGTAGAGCACCTGACTCTTAATCAGGGTGTCCAGGGTTCGAGTCCCTGAAGGTGTACCACTTGAATAAAACGGCCCGTTGGTCAAGTGGCCTAAGACTCCGGCCTCTCACGCCGGCAACAGCGGTTCGAATCCGCTACGGGTCACCATTCGGATTAAACGGGATTTCCTGTTTATATATACCCACTGATGTGGGACAATTTAATAAGTTAGCGTTAGAGAAATCTAATGTTGATTAGTCGGTGTTTATTACGATGAGGGTCCACCCGTTCCCATCCCGAACACGGTAGTTAAGCTCATTCGTGCCGAAGATACTTGGCTGGAAGCGGCCCGGGAAAATAGGTCGACGCCGACATTTAATATTCCTCCATAGCTCAGCCGGTAGAGCACTCGGCTGTTAACCGAGTTGTCGTTGGTTCGAGTCCAACTGGGGGAGCCAAAAATAGAGGCGTTCTTTTGAACGCCTTTATTTTTTTACTCTCAAATTGAATTCAACCGATGATAGCTTGTATAAACAGCCGAGCGGCTGTTAACTGCATCGTGACCGAGCGCTGCCGGTGGCAGAAGGAGCGAGGGCAGGATGGCGCAGCGGTCGACAGAAAAACGACGCTCCAAGGAAGTTTTTCGTCGGGCACCGCAAGAGATGTTGTCGTTGGTTCGAGTCCAACTGGGGGAGCCAAGAAAAAGCACTTGCAAATGCAAGTGCTTTTTTCAGTTATATTCGCCTTGCGGCGAGTGATATTGCCAAAGGCAGTGATATTATGCTGCGTATAGTGTTATTGTTTTTGAGAACTTTATGCGAATATAATATCACTGCGCCAACGGCGCAATAGCACTTTTGCCACAGGCAAAAATATCACGCCGAGTATAGCGAGGCATATCACAAAATATATAAAGATGACCTCAAAAGGTAAGGTTATTTCGCATCGTTACAGAAAAGGACGATATATTATTATTTTATATCATTTAATATCATTTCAACAACATCGTTGACGGACATATCTTTTGAAATTATTTTTTCTTCATTAAATCCAATTAAATCATTTTCGTTCCACCAACGCTCCATATCTTGTATGGTATAATCTGTATTGCTTTTTGTCAGAAATCTTTTGACTGTTTCGTCAAAAGGTATATCGTAATAATAAGCATAGATATTATTAAAATTTTTTTGTATTAAATTAAATAAAGCCTTGTACCAACGAGAATTTAATATGCCTTCAAGTACGATGAAATTACTATGTGACTTGCCAAATAATGTTAACTGTTCGAGTAAATCAATAGCGATACTATTTTCACCGTCGCTTGTATGTAATAAATCTCGCCTAATAGCATCTTGAGACAATAGCATACAATCTGTGCCAAGTCGTTTACATAGCTCTTTTGCAACAGTTGTTTTGCCGCTTCCGGAATTGCCTCTGATAATAATTATCTTATCCGTCATTTTAACTCCTATATATTAAAGCATTTGCCATATTAACTCAAAACGAGCTGATATTTGCTTTTTATAGTACACCTTAATGCTTTCCCTATCTTAACGCATATGTATGTCGTCACGAGTATGCCGTTATCCTTTCATATATCCAATTCTATAAATCCTACCGTAAACGGCAAATGCTCAAATTTCTTTGTGCCGGTGTGGACAAAGCCTAATTTACCGTACCACTCTTTCAACACGGTGTTTTCTTCTATAATTCCGATTTTAATCTTATCTGAGCCGAGAGTGTTTTTCGAGTAATCGACTGCGAAGTCTACTAACTTCTTGCCTATACCCAAATGCCTGAACTCGGGTAAAACGGACAGACAGGTTGTTTATTTCTGCGCTGTCGCCGTTAACACTCAATGAAAAATACCCGACAAACTTATTTTCATATTTATATAAAAACATTGGATTGCCGCACTTTAATTGTTCCCGCAATTTTTTCATCGGCATAAAGGCAGTATGCTAGGGACAATTTTCTTTTGTCAATCCCATTTCATCGGCGACTGTTTGAAAGCTTTTATGAATTATATCAAGGCAGGTGTTCAGTTGTATGCTTTCGGTAACTTTACAAATCATATTCAGCCATCCTTAATTTTTATTTTATAAGTATACCATAAAAAATCCGCATATTAAATATGCCTTCGGCTTTTGTTGACAGTACATTTCAATTTGTGTTATATTGTGCTTGTAAACCGAATATTTTTTCTTGGGGGATAAAAATGAACGATTTTGAAAATATGCTGTATGAAGAAATAAAGGACGAGATATTGTCGTGGGACGAAGAGGGCATTTACGCCATATCGTTTTTTCTTGAGTCAAATGAATTGATTACATATAAGGATTACAGCAATCTTACAACATGGTCCGTAAGCTATAATACGGAGGAAGATTGCGACGGCGCAGGTGAATTTGACGAGGAAAGATGGAATTTTGCTTTTTGGCGGCAGGACGAAATGATGATTATATATTTCGACGAGCCCAACGAAGTTGCCGACGAGCTTTTCGAATGGTATGCCGAAAAAGGAGTAACGGATTTCGGCGAAGATGTAGATGTTTATAACGAAAATAAGGAATATATCGGCGAAGAACCTGCGGGCCGTTATGAGCTGCTGCAGCTTGCCGCTTCATTTGCCGAAAGGCTGCACCGAGAGGGTACAATAAAGGAACATTTCGGAAAAGACATTCCGATTATTGTCCACGGGCTTGAATACACCTGGAGCGACTTGGAGGCCACCGAAAAAGCCAATCCCGACGGACAGGCAGCAGCGTTTTTTGACGCAATGGGATAATACGGCACTGAAAATAAACAGATTTGCCCGTCGGCTGTGCGCTTCGGTGTGCGGCTTACGGGCATATTTATTTTTTATGACAAGGCGACGGATACTCCTTTTTATAAAAAATCGGGGTTATCTGCTCTTGATTTCTTGACATATTGTACAAAAAGTTATAAAATATCTAAGATAATGTTTTATAATGCGAAAATATATCATTATCTGAAAATTATTTAATAATTTAATAATTTTTACGACATTTTAAGTTTATTGAAAAATTACAAAAGGAGGTGCAATGCTTTTTGAATACTACGCTTTCAGTTATACTCATTATCGCCGCAGCGGTTATATTCGGCGTTGTAGGATTCATTTTCGGCGAGCTTCACAGGAAGAAAGTTGCCGAGGCGGCAATCGGTTCCGCTACCGAAGAGGCTACAAGGATAGTCAATCAGGCGGTTCAGACAGCCGAAAACAAGAAGAGAGAATCCATACTTGAGGCTAAAGACGAAATTCACGCTCTCAGAACGGAAGCTGACAAAGACATAAAGGAAAGGCGTGCCGAAGTTCAGAGACAGGAAAGAAGAATAATTCAAAAAGAAGAAACTCTCGATAAGAAAACGGAAAATATCGAGAAAAAAGAAGAGACGCTCAACTCAAAGCTCAAAGATGTTGACGCAAGATTGCAGGAAGTTGAGTCGATAAAGAAGAGCCAGTTTGATATGCTTGAAAAGGTGTCGGGTTACACCAAGGAGCAGGCAAAGGCAGTGCTTTTGCAGAACCTTGACGAGGAGCTCACACACGAAAAAGCAGTCAAAATTATGGACTACGAGCAGAGAACCAAGGACGAGGCAGACAACCTCGCAAGGGAGATTATTTCCACTGCCATTCAGCGTTGTGCGGCCGACTGCACTGCGGAGACAACGGTTTCCGTCGTTGCGTTGCCCAACGATGAAATGAAGGGCAGAATCATCGGACGAGAGGGCAGAAATGTCAGAACTCTCGAAACAATTACGGGTGTTGACCTTATTATTGACGATACGCCCGAGGCTATCACGGTTTCAAGCTTTGAGCCCGTACGCAGAGAAATTGCAAGGCTCACTCTTGAAAAGCTTATTGCGGACGGCAGAATTCATCCCGCACGCATTGAGGAAATGTACGAAAAGGCGAAACGGGAGGTTGAGCAGACAATCCGTCAGACGGGCGAAAGAGCGGTTATCGACGCAGGCGTAAACGGTATCCATCCCGAGCTTGTCAAGCTTCTCGGTAAGCTTAAATACCGCACAAGCTACGGTCAGAATGTACTCAGCCATTCTCTTGAGGTTTCGTATATCGCAGGTCTTATGGCGGCAGAGCTCGGTGCTGATGTTAAAACGGCTAAGCGCGCGGGTCTTCTCCACGACATAGGCAAGGCTCTTGACCACGAGATGGACGGAACACATATCGAGCTCGGCGTTGAATACGCTAAGAAGTACAAGGAAAACGACCAGGTTATCCACGCTATCGCCGCACACCACGGAGATATTGAGGCGAAAACGGTTGTTGCTTGTCTTGTTCAGGCTGCGGATGCTGTTTCGGCGGCACGCCCCGGAGCAAGAAGAGAGAATGTTCAGAATTACATTAAACGCCTTGAAAAGCTTGAAGAAATCGCTTCTTCATTTGACGGCGTTGAGAAATCGTACGCTATTCAGGCAGGTCGTGAGGTTCGCATAATGGTTAAGCCTGATGTCGTAAGCGACGATAAAATGGTACTTATTGCACGAGATGTGGTTAAGAAAATCGAAGAAGAACTTGAATACCCCGGACAGATCAAGGTCAATATCGTTCGTGAAAATCGCATAGTCGATTACGCAAAATAAAAAATCGGCGGCCCTGACTGCGTAAGTCAGGGCTTTTTCCGACAGATAACAGATACGGAAATCGGTGAATTATGGAAAAAACCGTAAGGGTGCTTGCAGTGGGCGATGTGGTTTCGTCAGCAGGCTGTGAAAAGCTGAGGGAGACCCTGCCCTCATTAAAGAAAGAAAAAAATATAGATGTCTGCATTGTAAACGGTGAAAATGCCGCAGTCGGAAACGGAATGACCGCTTTTTCGTGCGAGCATATTTTTGCAAGCGGCGCAGATGTCATTACGGGCGGAAATCATACCTTCAGAAGGCGTGAGTTCTACGACACGCTTGAAAGCTCATATTCGATAATACGCCCGATAAACTATTCCTCCGACTGCCCCGGCAGAGGGTATACGATTGTCGACAAGGGCTTTGTGAGGATAGGCGTTGTAAATGTGCTCGGCACGGTATATATGGAAAACCTTAAAAACCCGTTTGACTGTATGGACGAAGCCGTTGCGGCGCTCAAGGACGAGGTAAATATAATAATCGTCGATTTGCACGCAGAGGCTACGGCGGAGAAAAAATCACTCGGCTTTTATCTTGACGGTCGGGTTTCGGCTGTGTTCGGCACTCACACTCATGTTCAAACTGCCGACGAGCAGATTTTGCCCAACGGCACGGGATATATAACCGATGTCGGTATGACGGGCCCGGCGCTTTCGGTAATCGGTGTAAAGCCCGAGCTTGCGATTGAAAAAATGCGTACAAATATGCCCGTAAGGTTTGAGAACCCGACAGATAACTGCCTTTTGCAGGGCATAATATTTGAGATAGACCGCTCAAGCGGAAAAACTGTTTCGGTTGAGCGCATAAGCTTATAAAAGGAGGCGGCTGCCGTGAAAAAAAGAATAATTTCAGTGCTTTGCATTTTGGCGGCGGTTGCCGTATTGCTCTGTTCGTGCAAAAAAACGCCTACGGCATCCGAGGAGGAAACAAAGACAAATTCGGGTTCGGAAAGCGTTCAGTCAACGGAGATTTCCCTGCCGTATTCGTCAAGCGACTCGTTAAATCCGTACTTTGCGACGGGCAATGAAAATCTTGCGTTGGCTTACCTTTACTGTCAGCCGCTCTACGAGGTAAAGTCGGATTATTCGGCAGAGCCGGTGTTGGCGGAGAGCATTACCTCGGACGGAACAAAGGTAACGGTTACACTGCAAAATGCGGTATTCAGTGACGGAAGCTCCGTAACGGCAAAAGATGTTGTATATTCGTTCAACAAGGCAAAGGCGTCGGTTGCGTTTTCACAAAGGCTTTCAAATGTGACTTCTGCCGCAGCTTCGGGCTCGGCTGTTGTGTTTACGCTCGGTGCCGCAGATAATCTTTGTGCAAATATCCTGACTTTCCCGATAGTTAAGCAGGCGACCGCAGAGGATTCGGCAACGGTTCCGACGGGCTCGGGGAGATTTGTGTTTGACAGCAGCTTAACGCTTACCGTAAACAAAAAGAGTGAAGTGGCAAGCAGAATAAACAAGATTACCCTTTACGATGTAAAGAAGCTTGAATATATCACAAACGCTGTTGAGATAGGCAATATAAACTATCTGTTTGAGGACTTTTCCGACGGACAGTACAAACGCATTGTGGCGCAGAATAAGTCGGTAACGCTCAACAACTTTGTTTTTCTCGGTATAAATCCGTCCTCGGGGGCTCTCTCGTCCTCGGCGATACGCACGGCAATATACTACGCAATCGACAAAGAGGATATAAGCCAGAGCGCATATCAGGGCTATGCAAAGTCGGCGGTTACGGTGTTTAATCCCGATTTCAATATGCTCTCCTCGCAGGAGCTTCCCTCGGCAAAGGGAGATGCGACAAAATGCGACTCTATCCTTTCAAAAATGGGTTATAATTATTACACGAAAAACGGAGTTAAGACGGATCAGACCAATGTGCTTTCGTTTTCGATACTTGTAAATTCGGAAAACAGCTTCAGAGTTTCCGCAGCTCAGAAAATTGCCGCCCGTCTCGGGGAAAGAGGCTTTTCGGTTACGGTTGACTCGGTTGACTCCGAAACATACAGGCAGAGGGTTTTAAGCGGAAATTACGAAGCTTATATCGGAGAGGTAAAGCTTTGCGAAAACTTTGACCTGTCGGCGTTCTTTAACGGTCAGTCGGGTATGTCGGTTGACGCAAACGGAAACTTCGCCTCGGCGTATAGTTCCTTTAAGAGCGGTCAGGCGGATATAAAGGCGGTAAACGACGCCTTCTTTAACGATATGCCGTTTGTCCCGCTGTGTTACAGAATGGGAATGGCAGCTTATTCAAAGGGCGTTACCCCCGATTTTACATATGCGCCGTTTGACATTTACGGCAATATGGAAAACTGGGAAAAAACAGCTCAATAACAAATAATATATGAACTCACATCGTGCCGCAGGGCTGTAACGGGGCGAAGCGTGATTTATTTTACAGCCGGAAAGGTTCAGTGAATATGATTAAATTTGAAAATCATCTCGGCACAACGGAATTGCACGAGCACTATTTTTCAGACCTTATCGGACACACCGTAACTTCGTGTTTCGGCGTTGCGGGAATGGCAAACAGCGGAGCAACGCAAAATCTCCGTCAGTTTATATTCAGACACAACAACTATATCGACCAGGGCGTATCGGTATATGCCGAGTCGGACGAGCTTGTTATCGACCTGCATATCATAGTGACCTACGGAGTAAATATCCGGGCTATCGTTGACTCGATTAAGAACAAGGTAAGATACACCGTTGAAAAATCAACAGGTCATACGGTCAAGAGAATTAACGTCTATGTTGACGGAATGAAGGAATAAAATAGGAGTGTATAAATTGCTTAACGGTCTCATTTTCAAGCAAGCGCTGATTTCGGGCGCAAACAATATAGTAAATCACAGGCAGGAGGTAGACGCACTCAATGTCTTTCCCGTTCCCGACGGCGATACGGGCACAAATATGTCGATGACGATTTCTGCGGCTTCAAGGGAGCTTCAGGTCAGCGAACAGACGGACATTGCGGGCGTATCCGCAAAGGCAGCCGCTGCGCTTTTGAGAGGCGCAAGGGGAAATTCGGGCGTTATACTCTCGCTTATTTTCAGAGGTATCTCCAACGGCTTTAAGGGTATGGACGAGGCAGACGGCAAAACACTTGCAAGGGCGCTTGAGCTCGGCAAGGAGTCGGCTTACAAGGCGGTTATGAAGCCTACCGAGGGCACTATTCTTACGGTTATCAGAATGGCTGCCGAGGCGGTCAAGGGCACGGAGGAAACCGATTGTAAGGCGGTGCTTGAAACAGCATACGAAGCGGCCAAGGTCGCACTGATGAAAACACCCGATATGCTTCCCGTGTTAAAAGAGGCGGGAGTTGTTGACGCAGGCGGTCAGGGCTTTATATTCATACTTGAGGGAATGCTGAGCGTTATTGCGGACGGCAAGACCGTAGAGCCCGTTGAAACGCTTGAAAAGAAGGACGCCCCCAAGGCCGACAAGAGCATTGTTGCGGCGGCTTCGGGAGATATTAAGTTCGGCTATTGCAGTGAGTTCCTTATCAACCGCGAAAAAAACGCACAGTCAAATGCGGCGGCGCTCAAGGCTTATCTTGAATCGATAGGCGACTGCGTGGTTGTTGTTGAGGACGAGGATATTATAAAGGTTCATGTTCACTCAAACGAACCCGGTAATGTAATTCAGGCGGCTCTCAAATGCGGTCCGCTTACCAATATAAAAATCGATAATATGCGCTTCCAGCACAGAAACGCCGAGCTCGGCACGGAAAACGCAAAGAGCGAAGTTCCGCAGACGGAGCAGAATGTTCAGCCCGTTGAGCCGACAAAGGATTACGGCTTCGTTTCCGTTGCGGCAGGCGACGGCTTTGTCGAGCTGTTTCGGGAATTGGGAGCGGACAATATAGTTTCGGGCGGTCAGACCATGAACCCGAGCACGGACGACATACTTTCCGCTATCGAGGCTACGCCCGCACGCCGGGTCTTTGTGCTCCCGAACAACAAGAACATCATTATGGCGGCTGAACAGACAGTAAACCTTGCAGACAGAAAGGTTTCGGTGCTTCAGACAAAGACCCTTACGCAGGGCGTGAGTGCAATGCTCAATTTTTCGGAAACCGAAGATGTCGAAACAAATCTCCTCAATATGATGAAGGCGGCAGAGGCGGTGCATACGGCACAGGTTACCTTTGCGGCAAGAGACAGCGAGGCGTTCGGTCAGAAAATTAAAAAGGGACAAATCCTCGGTATGGAGGACGGAAAAATAACCCTTGTTGAGGATGATATTGTCAACGCCGCATTCCGTACCGCAAGGCGCTTGGTTAAGAAATACAACGGCTCGTTCATAACCGTATATTACGGCGAAGAGACCGACGAGGTTATGGCAAACCTTTTGAGCGAAAGACTTGCGGAGAGATTTCCGAATGCGGAAATAAATGTAATTCCGGGCGGACAACCCGTGTACTATTTCATTATATCAGTGGAATAAGAGTGATATTATGAACTTTTCAACCGATATTAAATACTTAAAGGGCGTCGGCAGCGTCAGGGCGGAGGCTTTTCAAAAGCTTTCCGTCGGCACTGTCGGTGCTCTTTTGCGCTGTTATCCGAGGACATATGAGGATTGGAGCGAGGTTTATCCCATAAGGGAAGCCCCGTTTGACACGAATGTCTGCATAAAGGGAATTGTCTGCGACACTCCGACAAAAATCCGTATTCCCGGCGGCACACTGCTTTTCAAAACAAGCATTACCGACGGAAACGGTCTTGTCAATCTGACATTTTTCAACAACAAATACATTCAGAATATGCTCAAAGAGGGCGAGGAATATTATTTTTTCGGCAAGATAACGCAGTCAAAATTCGGCTCGAGAGAAATGGCTTCTCCCGTTTTTTCAACCGCCAAGGAGGCGGCAGGGATAAAGCCCGTCTATCCGCAGACGGCGGGGCTTAACTCGAAGCTTATTGCAAAATGCGTCAGAAACGCCCTCGACTCGATAGAGGAAATACCCGAGAGCCTGCCTGCCGATATAATATCGGACAACTCGCTGTGTTCGCTTGATTTTGCAATACGCAACATTCATTTCCCCGAGAGCTACGAGGCTCTTGAAAAGGCAAGAAACAGACTGATTTTTGAAGAGCTGTTTATTTTACAGCTCGGGCTTCTGTCGATGAAAAACAAAACGCAGACGCTTAAAACCGACTGCGTGGCAAGCAAGGATTTCACAGAGGAATTCTTCTCGCTTTTGCCGTTTGAGCCCACTTCGGCACAGAAAAGAGCGGTCGGCGAGGCGCTTGCCGATATGAAATCGGGCGAGCCTATGAACAGGCTTTTGCAGGGCGATGTGGGCTCGGGTAAAACCGTGGTTGCGGCGGCGCTCATTTACACCTGCGTTAAAAACGGCTGGCAGTGTGCTATGATGGCGCCGACGGAGGTACTTGCCGAACAGCATATGCGAACCTTTGAAAAGTTTTTCGGCGGCACGGATATAAGCGTTGACCTTGTTACGGGAAGTATGAAGAAGTCGGAGAAAAATGCCGCAAAAGCAAGGCTTATAAGCGGAGAAACCGACCTTATTATCGGCACTCACGCTTTAATTCAGGGCGATGTCGAGTTTAAGCGGCTCAGCCTTGTCATAACCGACGAGCAGCACCGTTTCGGCGTGGCACAGCGTTCCTCCTTTGCCGCAAAAGGCGACAATCCGCACATCTATGTTATGTCCGCAACGCCCATACCGAGAACGCTCGCTATGATTATGTACGGCGACTTGAATGTGTCGGTGCTCGACGAGCTGCCGCCCGGTCGAAAAGAGGTTGAAACCTTCTGCGTTGACACGACATATCACGAAAGAATATATAAATACATAAAAAAGCATCTTGATGCGGGACTTCAGGGATATATCGTCTGTCCGCTTGTCGAAGAGGGCGAAAACGATAACGACCTGATAAGCGCCGAAAAATACTGCAAGGATTTGTCGGCAACGGTTTTCAGAAATTACAGGGTCGGCTTACTGCACGGCAAAATGAAGCCCAAGGAAAAGGACGAAATAATGCGGAAGTTTTCCTCGGGGGAAATTCAGCTTCTGGTTTCGACGGTTGTAATCGAGGTCGGAGTCGATGTCCCGAACGCCGCAATTATGGTTATAGAAAATGCGGAGCGCTTCGGTCTTTCACAGCTTCATCAGCTCCGAGGTCGCATAGGCAGGGGCAGTGAGAAGTCAACCTGTATTCTTGTCTCCGACGCAAAGGGGGACGAGGCAAAGCAGCGGTTTGAGACTATGTGCTCAACCTCGGACGGATTTAAGATTGCAAATGTTGACCTTGAAATGCGAGGTCCCGGAGATTTCTTCGGAAAACGCCAGCACGGTCTGCCGAAGCTGAGGCTTGCCGATGTTATGACGGACACGCATTTGCTTATGAGGGCGCAGAACTGCGCTCAAAGCGTGATTGCGGACGACAGGGATTTGTCAAAGGAAGAAAACCGCAGATTACGCAGACAGGTGGATAATCTGTTCAGGGAGAATTACGGCTCATGACCCTTTGCTTGAAATTGTAACGAAAATATGGTATAATAACTTTTATCATAATTTTGTATGATTTCACGGAGATATTATGTTTGATTTGATTTATAAAAAACTGTATATTCTCGGTCTCTACACCGCAAGGTATGTATCAAGATTTTTCAAGTCTCTCGGCAGATTGATTATGAAGCCGTTGAAGGCTTTGTCTGCCGTGCTCTTTGCGGCTTTTGTGGTTGCGGACAGGTTCGTTTTAAGCTCCGCAAGGTATGTGAATTCCGAGATTAAAGAGCTTTTCGGCGATATAAAGCGTGTGTTCGGAAAGCTCGTGGCGATATTCAAGCAGGATAAAACAGAAGGTGCGGACACTTTCAAGACCTATGTCAAAAAGGCTTTTCAGCGCCACGGCGTTGTATTTTCGTTCTTTACCAACATTGTAACTCCCGTTGCGGCACTTGTGGTCTTAATTGCCACGGTGCGTTATTGGAGCAATATGAATTTGGCGCTCAAAATAACCTATAACAATGCGGATATAGGCTATGTAAGCTCCGAGTCGGTCTATCTTGAAGCCGAGGACAAGGCCTCCGAAAGGCTTGAAACGGCAATCGCCGCTAATGACGGCGAGGCACTTATCAAGAACGCCGAATATAAGATAGTTCCCGTCAAGCTTAACGATATGAAGGACTCAGAGGCTATCTGCGACAAGATAATCGAGTATTCCAACAAGGATATTACAAACGCCTGCGGAATATATATCGACGGGGAGTTCCTCTGTGCCGTTAAGAACGAGACGGACGCCACGACGGTTTTCGACAATATTCTTACAAACTATGACGCAGGAGACGACAATGCGATTGTCAGCTTCGTTGAGAATATCGAATATGTTCAGGGACTTTATCCCGATGACGACAACACCATATGGGCGGCTGACCGTTTGAGCGAAAAGCTTGCTTCCAAGAAGAGCGAAGCGGTCTATTACACGGTTGCTTCGGGCGATACGGTTTCGGGAATTGCCCAGAAATACGGAATTTCGACCTCAAAGCTATTTGAGTTAAACCCCGGCTTGCAGGAAAAAATTCATATAGGCGACAGAATACTTATTTCAAGCGAGGTAAACTTCGTCCGTGTTCAGGTCACAAAGACCGAAGTAAGAACGGTTTCGGTACCGTACAATACGGTCAAGGTCGAGAACCCGAGTATGTACAAGGGTACAAGCAAGACCGTCACAAAGGGCGAAAACGGCGAACAGCAGATAACCGAGCTTGTAACCTATATCGACGGCGTACGGGTTTCGTCAAAAGAGGTTTCGAGAGTTACCACGAAAGAGGCTGTTGACGAGAAAATTCAGGTCGGCTCAAAGACATATTCTTCGGGCTACGGCAGTATCAAGAGCTACGGCGGTACGGTTCAGTCCTACGGCGGAAAGTTCGTATGGCCTGCAATCGGCGCTTACAGCGTATCTTCGGGCTTCGGATACAGGCACGGACGGCTTCACGGCGGTATAGATATTGTTAAGCCCGGCGGCAACAGTACGGGATGTCCCGTTGTTGCGGCGGCTTCGGGTACTGTCGTTTCGGCAGGCTATCATCCGAGCTGGGGATATAATGTTCTTATCAATCACGGCAACGGCTTGCAGACAAGATATGCGCATATGATACCCGGTTCACTTAGGGTATCGGCAGGTCAGTCGGTATCGGCAGGTCAGCAGTTGGGTAATATCGGTTCCTCGGGTAATGTTACGGGACCGCACCTCCACTTTGAGGTTTATGTAAACGGAACGAGAGTAAACCCCGCACCGTATCTCGGAAGATAAAATTTTAACGGACAGAAAAGAGCTTTCTGTCCGTTTTTTGAAAGACGGAGAAAAATATGTCCCTTGTTAAAAATCAGGAAATAGAATTGCAGATAGAGTCGTTCTCCTCGGAGGGCAGCGGCGTAGGACACTATGACAAAATGGCGGTGTTCGTAAACGGTGCGGCGGCAGGAGACAGGGCTCTTGTGCATATAATAAAGGTTAAAAAGACCTATGCCGTCGGCAAGGCGGTAAAAATACTCAAGCCGTCAAAGGACAGGATTGCCCCCGATTGCGAGGTTTCCGCCTCGTGCGGCGGCTGCGCTTTCCGTCATATAAAATATGAGGCGGAGCTTGAAATGAAGCGCCAAAAGGTCGAGAATGCTTTTTTGAGAATAGGCGGAATCGATAAAAAGGTCGATGAAACGATAGGAGCAGACGAGCTTGTCGGCTACCGTAACAAGGCGGAATATCCCGTAGGCTTTGACGGCAGGCTTAAAATCGGATTTTATGCCGCTCACACGCACAGAATCGTCGATTGTCCGCAGTGTGTTTTACAGCCCGAGGTCTTTTCGGATATAGTAAAGACGGTAAGGAAATGGATAGTCGAATACGGCATTTCCGTTTACGACCCCGAAACGGGCAAGGGGATAATCAGGCATATTTATATAAGGCAGGGCACGGTAACAAAGGAAATTATGGTGTGCCTTGTAATAAATGCCGACGATTTGCCGAAAAAGGAAAAATTGCTTGAACGCCTGCTCGTCATAGACGATATAAAGAGCGTTGTTATAAACATAAACAAGGAAAAAACAAATGTTATACTCGGCAGGGAGTGCAAAACCGTTTGGGGCGACGATTATATCTATGATGTGCTCTGCGGAGTGAAAATAAGGCTTTCGCCGCTTTCGTTTTATCAGGTAAATCACGCACAGGCGCAAAGGCTTTACGGGCGTGCAAAGGAATACGCAGACCTCACGGGTAGCGAAACGCTTCTTGATATGTACTGCGGTGCGGGAACTATCGGGCTTTCGATGGCTGACAGCTGTAAAGGGGTAATCGGCGTCGAGATAATAGAACAGGCGGTCGGCGACGCAAAGGTAAATGCGGAAATAAACGGTATTGAAAATGCGGAGTTTTACTGTGCGGATGCGGCAGAGGCGGCGCAAATGCTAAAAGAGAAGGGGATAAGACCCGAGGTTGTCGTGCTTGACCCGCCGAGAAAGGGCTGCGACGCCTCGCTTGTGGAGACGGTCTGCAAAATGCAGCCCGACAGAGTGGTTTATGTTTCCTGCGACCCTGCAACACTCGCAAGAGACTGCAAGCTGTTCGGAGAATTGGGCTACAAGGCAGAAAAGCTTACGGCGGTTGACCTCTTCCCGAGAACCGTGCATGTGGAAAGCGTTGCGAAGCTTGTCAGGAAGTGACAAAAGCGCTCATACGGGCGAATGAAAAATGAATAATGAAGAATGAAAAATTGCGGGTGCTTCGCACGTCGTCGTTTGCTCCGTATCGTTCGCAAATCTTCCTTTTCCGCAAAAGTCGGTATGAATAGCACGGTAGGGCGGGGGCTTGCTCCCGCCGAAATTTTATATGAAATCATCCGAGAAGTTCCGCTCCCTCTCCGGACAACATATGTTTGTACTAAATTTTCAATTTGCTATAAGCCGAAAACTATTATAAGCACGCTGATTTTTTCGGCGGGAGCAAGCCCCCGCCCTACGCTATCGGCAAATATGAAATTATCCGGAAGGTTTCGTTTCCTTGCACCCTTGCGGTGCGTAAATACGGGCAAAAACGCTTTAATATCACAAATTGCAACGGAAAAGCGACAAATTGTAAAGCCCGGTTGGTGGCATGCAACCGAAGCGGGAGGTATAATTAAGGCATAAAACAAACAACACGGAGGTTGGGTTATGATTTTAGCCGACAAGATTATCAACGAAAGAAAAAAGAACGGTTGGTCGCAGGAGGAGCTGGCACAGAGGCTGTCGGTTTCGAGACAATCGATTTCAAAATGGGAGGGCGCACAGGCTGTTCCCGATTTACAGAAAATTATAAAAATGGCAGAGATATTCGGCGTATCTACCGACTATCTCCTCAAAGACGAATTAGAGCCCAATGACGCCGCAGGGTATTCCGAAAACACCTTTAAGGACAGCACGGAACTTCGCAAGGTTACAATGAAAGAGGCGAACGCCTACCTTGAAACCGTGAGAAAAACGGCTCCGATGACGGCGCTGGGCGTTACGCTTTGCATATGCTCGCCGATAACGCTTATCGCACTTACAGGTATAAGCGAGTTTTATATGGTTATTCCCGAGGGACTTGCCGCAGGCATAGGCGTGGCTATGCTCTTGCTGAGCGTTGCAACGGCGGTGTATATGTTCATTATGAGCTCTGCGAAGAAAAAGGAATTCGCATTCCTTGAAAAGGAAGCTTTTGAGACGGAATACGGCGTTGTCGGAATGGTAAGGGAAAAGCGCTCGGAATACGCTCCCACCCACACAAGGAAAATCGCTCTCGGAGTGGTTATGTGCATTTTAAGTGCCGTTCCGCTTGTCCTTGTTGCGTGTATGTCGGATGAGAGAAATGTCGAATTGCTTGCGGTCGCATGCGTAGGATTTTTACTCTTGCTTGTCTCATACGGTGTTAATTTTATAGTCAGCACCTGTATTATCGAGGGTTCGTTTGACAAGCTTTTGCAGGAAAACGACTATACGCTCGAATCAAAAAAGAGCAATGCTTTTATTGAGAAAATATCGGGCGTTTACTGGAGCGTTGTAATTGCAGGCTATCTCGGTTGGAGCTTCCTGTCGGGCAGATGGGATATAACCTGGATGGTATGGCCCGTTGCAGGCGTGCTTTTCGGAGCGGTTTCGGGAATTATAAAGGCGTTTGATAAATAAAACCAAAAAAGCATCGGTATCAAAGTTGATACCGATGCTTTCGTATATTATGCTCTTTTATTTTATCAGCAGTGTTTTTACGGCAAAATAGCCGAGAACAAGCACGCCGAGGACTATTCTGTACCAGCCGAATACCTTGAAATCGTGCTTCTTGATGTATGCCATAAGGTATTTTATTACAAACCATGAAACCGCAAACGCAACTATCATACCGAGACCGAGATATACGACCTCTGCCACGGTGTAGTTAAGACCGTATTTGACAAGTTTCAATGCGCTCGCACCCATCATTACGGGGACTGCGAGGAAAAATGTGTACTCTGCGGCAACGGTTCTTGAAACGCCTATGAGCAGTGCGCCGACTATCGTAGCGCCCGAACGGGAGGTGCCGGGGAAAATTGCGGCGATAAGCTGGAAAAGACCGATAATAAACGCCGTCTTATAGTCGATTGCCGAAATGGAGTTTATCTTCGGAGTAACCGACTTGTTTCTGTTTTCGATAATGATAAACGCAATACCGAAAACGATAAGGGCGATTGCGACAACAACATAGTTGTACAGATGCGCCGTGAAGAAATCGTCAAACGGAATTCCGATTATTGCGGCGGGTAAGCAGGAAACAATAACATGGAACCACATATTGAAGATGGATTTTTTTATGATTATCTTATGTTCCTTGTAGCCGAACGGCCAGAGCTTATTCCAGAATTGAGCGATTACCGCTATAATTGCGCCGAACTGGATGACTACGAAAAACATATCCTTGAACTCGGGTGTGACATCGAGCTTTATGAACTCGTCAATGAGTATCATATGACCCGTACTGCTTATGGGCAGCCATTCGGTAATTCCCTCAACGATACCGAGGACTATTACCTTTATTATTTCAATAAGCTTTATCATCTGTATCCTCCGATACTTTATTTGTGTTTTTAACAACCCCTATTATAAGCGCTAATTTTATATTTGTACAGATAAAATATTAACTTTTCGTTCACTTGCTTTTTAATATATCAAATAGTATAATAAACTATCAGAGATATTACCGAAAGGATGATATACATTGGCAGAGAAAACAAAACGCACAAAAGAGGAAAAAGAACAGATAAAAAAATCAATCCGTACGGGGCTGCTTGCGGCGATAGCATTGGCTGCGGTGGTTTGCGTTATCGTGTTTTACTTCAAAACGGCGTCGGCGGGCAATGAGCCGTCGGTCGTTAAAGAGGATGTTAAGGACCTTAAAAGTATAACTCTTTCGGACAAATCGCTTGCAATGCCGTATGTTACAACGGGTATCGATAAAATTGTCTACACTGCGGATTCGGCGGGTAATATCGTATTTTACGAATTCAACGGAACCGAATATGTCCAGACTGCCGAAACGGGAACCATGGATGTAAATGTTCCTTTGAGCGGTCAGCAAATCCCCGTCAAGGTGCATTATGTCGAGAGAGACGGTAAGTTTGCGGGCTTCGGCGTGTTTACTGCGTCAAATTCGACGGATGTTTATATCTATGATTTTATGCTTGTTAAAATTACAAATCTTCCGTCGGGCTATGAGCAGGACGGTAAGCTGCTTATGCTTGCCAACACCGATATAGAAAATGTATATTCGTTAAATCCCCTCTGGGAGGAGGCTTATGTCGTTTCAAGGGACGGCTCGTCGGTTTCGAGGTTCTTTATCGAAAACAACCGTACGCTTGATATGAACGGTGCAATGCGTTCCGATTTCAGTACGGTAACGGACAAGGAGCTTTCAAGCGCAACGGGCAACATTCCGTTTTTCTCCGCAAGGGCATATGATACGCTCGGAGCGGCAACGGATATTTATGTAAAGACCCCCAAGGGAGAGAGCGAAGCGGTCAAGGGTGTGCTTGACACCTATGCAAAGCCCACGGACGACGGCGGATTTATATTTGTTAAGGAAACAAACGGCGGTTTTGAATTTGTGAAGTATCTCAACGGTACGCAGACCACGGTTTCGGAATTCTTCTCGCAGTACGGCGAGGAATATATCAGAAGCGGAGACTATGTTCTCTGCAAGGAGGACGGAAGAATTTACACCACATATGACGACACGGTTATCGAGCTTCCCGACTTCAAAATGAACCCGTCGCAGTTTACAATCACTTCCGACGGCAAGTATATCGTGCTTGCGGGTACGGTTACAAACGCAACGGATTATCAGATTTATATTTACAATACACAGACGAAAAAGGCAAAGACCTTTGCGGACTCGGATTTCTCTGTTCATTACAGCCTGTTCTGCCCGACAAACGAGACGGTTTGCTTCTATACGCAGAGTGCAAACGGCTATGATGAGAAGATTATAAATCTTGCAAAGATTGCCTGAGGTGAAAGATGGAAAACAGTTTTGATACGGTGCTTTTCGACTTTGACGGAACGCTTGTCGATTCGTCGGAGGGTATATTCAACAGTTTGATTTATGCTTTCCGTGCAGACGGCAAGGAGGCACCTGACAGGAAAGTGCTCAGGAAATTTATCGGTCCGCCGATATACGAGAGCTTTAAGACTCTTTTCGGCTATGAGGACGATAAAATAGATTTTATGATTAAAAAGTACCGTGAGCGGTACAGTACAGAAGGTTATCTTGAAGCGAAATTTTATGACGGCATACCCGAGTTGCTCAAAGAGCTTCATGAAAAGGGAATAAAGGTTGCCACGGCTTCCTCAAAGCCCACGGCGTTTATCACTAAAATGCTTGAAGTAAACGGACTTTCGGAGTATATAGATTATATCGGCGGCACGCTCTTTGACAACAAGGAGTCGGGGAAGACGGGGATAATCAACAACGCTCTGCAACAGCTCGGCTGTACCGATAAATCAAAGGCTTTGATGGTCGGAGACAGAAAATTCGACATTGACGGCGCAAAGGGCGCAGGTATAAAGACCGTTGCGGTGCTTTACGGCTTCGGTTCGAGAGAGGAATTTTCGGAACACGGGGCGAAATATATAGCGGAAAATGTTTCGGATGTACGCAGAATAATTTTCGGAGAATAAAATATGTCATCACCTTTAGCAGACAGAATAAGACCCGAGACAATAGAAGAAATGGTAGGACAAAGGCATCTCCTTGCAGAGGGTATGCCTTTGAGAAATATTATCGAGTCGGGTTCGTTGCCGAATATGATATTTTACGGCCCGTCGGGTACGGGCAAGACTACTCTTGCAAGAATAATCGCAAAAAAGACCAACAAAAAGCTTCACAAGCTCAACGGAACAAATGCGTCCATCGCGGATATAAAGGAAATTGTTGCGGAGCTTGATACGCTTGCCGCACCGAACGGGATTTTGCTCTATCTTGACGAGATACAGTATTTCAACAAAAAACAGCAGCAGTCTTTGCTTGAATATATCGAGAGCGGAGCGATAACGCTGATTGCTTCGACAACGGAAAACCCGTATTTTTATGTCTATTCGGCGGTGCTCAGCCGTTCAACGGTTTTTGAGTTTAAGTCGGTGACGGCAGATGAGGTTGTCCCTGCGGTAAAGAGAGGCTTTGATTATCTGTCCTCGGAGAGCGGAATTAAGGCAAGGCTCGGCGACGGCGTTTGCGAGCATATTGCTTCGGCGTGCGGCGGAGATGTCAGAAAGTCGCTTAACTTTGTCGAGCTTTCGTATCTGTCGGCAAATGTAAAGGACGGGGAAAAGGATATTACGCTTGAAACGGTCGAAGCGCTCACGCAGAAAAATTCGTTCAGATATGACAAGGACGGAGACGAGCACTATGATGTAATTTCGGCTTATCAGAAGTCAATGCGCGGTTCGGATGTGAATGCGGCGCTGCATTATCTTGCAAGGCTTCTCACGGCAGGGGATCTGGCGTCGGCGACAAGGCGGCTTATGGTCTGTGCGTGTGAGGATGTCGGACTTGCGTATCCGCAGATAATTCCGATTGTTAAGGCGGCGGTTGATATAGCCTTGCAGGTGGGTTTGCCCGAGGCGCAGATACCCCTTGCGGACGCAGTTATACTTGTGTGCAATTCGCCGAAGTCAAATTCGGGCGAAGCGGCAATAAATGCGGCTATGGCGGATGTGCAAAACGGCAATTTCGGCAGAATACCCCGTCAGCTTCAGAATATGCACTATGACGGCGAGGACAATAAAAACAAGGGTCAGTTTTATCTGTATCCTCACGATTATCCGAACCATTATGTCGAGCAGCAGTATTTGCCCGATGTGATAAAGAACGCGCAATATTATGTGCCGGGCGAGAACAAAAACGAGCAGGCGGCAAAGGAATATTGGAACGCAGTTAAGGGCAAAAATAAAAATAAATGAGATTTTAATTGACAAAAGGCGCAGAATATGGTAACATTATCTACGCTCTACGGAGAGATACCGAAGTGGTTATAACGGAACGGTCTTGAAAACCGTCGTACGGCGACGTACCGTGGGTTCGAATCCCACTCTCTCCGCCATAAAGACAGATGCTATACGGATTTCCGTATAGCGTTTGTTCAAAATGAATAACTTATAAAATAAGTTACCTGCGGAAGTACTCAAGTTGGTGACGAGGCGCCCCTGCTAAGGGCGTAGGTCGGGAAACCGGCGCGAGAGTTCGAGTCTCTCCTTCCGCGCCAGAAAAGGTATCAAGGATTTTTCCTTGATGCCTTTTCTTTGTGTACAGTGAAATAAAAGGGAGAGACTCGAACTCATTGTCCATCTTTTTGCGAAGCAAAAAGGGACAGCGCACTGTGCGCAAAGTAATAGGTAATAGTGAAGAGTGAAGAGGTGTGGGTGCTTCGCACGGCGTCGTCGTTTGCTCCGTATCGTTCGCAACAGCCTTTGGCTATTTCTCACTCGCTACGCAACTCCTCCTTTTCCGCAAAAATCACGCTCGGCTCGCCTGCTCGGTTGTAAACGCCCTCCCGACGGCTCGCTGTCGCTACCGACTTTTGCGGATTTACGGCGGGAGCAAGCCCCCGCCCTACCGTATCGGCAATGCACAACCCGTTGGAGAGACTGTGTTGCACAGTGCAATAAGATAAAAGCTGTGTAAGGACACAGTAAACAAGTCGTTCCGTTAAACATTAAACCTATTTATCCGAGCTCAAATAAACGATTACGGGGATTTCCAAGCGTTTGCAATTATCGATAACAAATTTTGTTCCGCGAGATTTTCCGTCCCAAAAAGCGATAACAAAATCCGCTTTTGTTATTATTAAAATGTTACGCTTTAACGGTGCTGAGCGTCCGTATTTTTCATATTCGGGCAGAATTTCAGTAAGTTTTATCCTGTGGTTAATTGCATAATTGCGTGCGCAAGAGTCGATTCCCCGTGCGCCGCCGGAAATTATTTCAGTGACATTCCGAGGCAGATATTTACCTAAATCATCCACATAGAGATTTCTTGAGCCGACTATTGCAACTTTCATAGCTTCCCTCCTACAAAAAGTGAATATACAGTATATCTATTTACGACATTATAGCACATAATGAATATAAAATAAACATACAATATGTTCATAAAGAGGCGATTGTATGGCAATAAAAAGCGTATCAATAAGAATTGAAGAGGAAATGCTTGATAAACTCGGATTTGTTGCGGATTATGAGGGGCGTTCCGTGAACAGCCACATTCTTGTACTTATAAGAGACAGCATAAGGGCATTTGAGGAAGAACACGGTCCCATAACAGGCACCATTAACCCCGATGTAAATGTCAAGCCTACAAGAAAAATCAGAGTGGATAAATAAATTGAGTGAATGTTTCATATCATCAATGCCTTTGCACAAAAATCCGCTTTGTAAAAACAGTTGTTGACAAATGCGATTGGGCGTAGTATTATAATCAAAATACATTTCCTGTGAGGGAGTAGCAAGCGCAGATATGCTGCGTAGCAAGTCAACATACTGATCTTTTGATCTGGCTTGTTTCAAATTGCGAGACTCATGTATAACCGCGCGCTGTACCTGTAGTCTTGTTTATTTTTGCTTCTTTGACCTATGTACGGCTTTTGCGGCTGTGCATGGGTCATTTTTATTTTTTGGAGGAATGAAAAATGGATTGGGGCTTTATGTTCTTCTTTAACAGCGTGTTGCTCGGAGTCGGACTTGCAATGGATGCGTTTTCCGTCTCTATGGCGAACGGACTCAACGAACCTAAGATGAGCAAGGGTAAAATGTGCGGTATCGCGGGAGTTTTCGCTGCGTTTCAGGCAATTATGCCGATGACGGGTTGGATATGCGTTCACACGATAGTTCGGTATTTTACTAAATTTGAAAGGTTTATTCCGTGGATAGCGCTTGTGCTTCTGCTTTATATCGGAGGCAAAATGCTCGTCGAGGGTATACGCAACAAAGGCGAGGTTGTCGAAAAGCCCGGGCTCGGCTTCGGCGCACTGCTCGTTCAAGGGGTTGCAACCTCTATCGACGCATTAAGCGTCGGCTTTACCATTGCCGAGTACGGTTGGGTTATGGCGCTGACTGCCTCGCTTATCATTGCCGCAGTCACATTTGTTATATGTATGTTCGGTCTTGCCATCGGCAAAAAGTTCGGTACAAAGCTGTCTAACAAGGCAGATATTTTGGGCGGCGTTATCCTTATCGCCATCGGTCTTGAGATATTCCTTACGGGAATTTTCGGATGATTTCATATTCATTTAGATAGTAGGGCGGGGGACGAGCCCTTGCGGGCGAGATAAGAGTGAATAGTGAAGAGTGAATAGTGAAGAGGTGTGGGTGCTTCGCACGGCGTCGTCGTTTGCTTCGTATCGTTCGCAACAGCCTTCGGCTGAAAGCCGAATATCACTGCGAAACAATATAACTCGCCGTAAGGCGAATATAACTGAAAAAGACGATTGCAAAAGCAATCGTCAAATAAACTTGTATAAAATCATATTTACAGTTTTCTTTAACCAAAACAGGGTGGTAGCGAAACAAAGCCGTTATGATGGGAATACAATTTAAGAAGAGTGTGTTTTCATTATTTTTTGTGAAATGCCGCACTTTGTTCGGCGTGATATTTTTGCTTTCGCAAAAGTGATATTGCGCCGCCGGCGCAGTGATATTATATTCGCCTCTTTAACTGCCGTAAGGCAATATCACTCGGCTGAAAGCCGAATATCACTGCGAAACAATATAACTCGCCGCAAGGCGAATATAACTGAAAAGCCGTTTGCGTGAGCAAACGGCTTTTCGTGGTGGACCTGATCGGATTCGAACCGACGACCCCCACAATGCGAATGTGGTGCGCTCCCAGCTGCGCTACAGGCCCATATGCAATTAACAGGGTATATTATAGTACCAAGCTCGGAATTTGTCAATTGCTTGCTTGACATTCTTTGTTTAATATTATAAACTTAATTGTTACTATTTATATTTTTATCTGTAAGGAATGATACTATGATGAAAAACACTGAAAAAACACTTGAAAAGCTTGTCTCTTTAAGTAAGGCAAGGGGTTTCGTTTTTCCGGGAAGTGAGATTTACGGCGGTCTTGCGAACACTTGGGACTACGGCCCTCTCGGTGTTGAAATTAAAGAAAACATCAAAAGAGCCTGGAGAAAGAAATTCATTCAGGAGAACAAATACAATGTCGGACTTGATTCCGCTATCCTTATGAATCCGCAGACTTGGGTGGCTTCGGGACACCTCGGCGGATTTTCCGACCCGCTTATGGACTGCTGCGAATGTAAAACACGCCACAGAGCCGACAATCTTATCGAAGAGTTTGACGGCACGAATGTTGCGGGCTGGACAAACGAGCAGATGACCGACTACATCAACGAGCACAATATTCCCTGCCCGAACTGCGGAAAGCACAATTTTACCGACATCCGTCAGTTTAACCTTATGTTCAAGACTTTCCAGGGAGTTACGGAGGACTCAACATCTGAAATTTATCTCCGCCCCGAGACCGCTCAGGGCATTTTCGTAAACTTCCAGAATGTTCAGAGAACAACAAGAAGAAAAGTGCCGTTCGGTATCGCACAGGTAGGTAAATCGTTCAGAAACGAAATCACTCCCGGTAAGTTCATATTCCGTGTGCGTGAATTTGAACAGATGGAGCTTGAATTTTTCTGCAAGCCCGGCACCGACCTTGAATGGTTTGATTATTGGAGAGGCTTCTGCCGTGACTGGCTCTATTCTCTCAACATCAAGCCCGAAAATCTCCGTTTGCGTGACCATGACCCCGAGGAGCTTTGCTTCTACTCAAAGGCTACAACGGACTTTGAGTATATGTTCCCTTTCGGCTGGGGCGAGCTTTGGGGCGTTGCGGACAGAACCGACTACGACCTTACCCAGCACATCAAGACAAGCGGCAAGTCGCTTGAATATTTTGACCCGACGACAAATGAAAAATATGTTCCCTATGTTATCGAGCCCTCGCTCGGCGTAGAGCGTCTTTTCCTTGCGCTTCTTACCGAGGCGTATGACGAGGAAGTCGTTGACGCAGAGAAGAATGATATAAGAATCGTTATGCATTTCCATCCGGCAATCGCTCCCGTCAAGGCTGCAATTCTTCCGCTTTCCAAGAAGCTCGGCGACAAGGCGGACGAAATTTATCAGGAGCTTTCAAAGCACTTCAATGTCGAATATGACGACGCAGGCTCAATAGGTAAGAGATACCGCCGTCAGGACGAAATCGGCACACCGTTCTGCATTACCGTTGACTTTGAGACGGTAGGTGACGACAATGCGCCCGCAGACAACTGCGTAACAGTCCGTGACAGAGACACTATGGAGCAGGTAAGAATGCCTATCTCCGAGCTTGTTGATTACATTTCCGAGAAGATTGAGTTTTAACGGATACAGGAGGCGGTGTTATGACGGAGATAACGGGTAAGAAGTTATTTCTTGTGGTAAATCCTGTTTCGGGCAAAAAGCTTGCAAAACAGTATGCAAAAGGTATGATTGAGAGGTTCGGCGAGGCAGGCTTCGTCGTTACTTCGGTATATACTCAAAAAAACGAAAACGCCTATGAAATCGTCAGGAAAAGAGGCACGGAATTCGACCTCATAGTCTGCGTAGGCGGCGACGGAACTCTTAAAGAGACCGTTTGCGGAGTTATGGAACTTAAAAAGGATATTCCGATAGGTTATATCCCGATGGGCTCGACAAACGATTTCGCACATTCGATAGGAATACCGACAAAGGTTGAAAAGGCTGTCGAAAATGTTATAAACGGCGAGCCGAGACCCGTTGATATGGGTACCTTCGGCGACAACACATTTGTTTATGTCGCAGGTTTCGGCAACTTTACGGCTATATCGTATTCCGCAAGTCAGAAGCTTAAAAACATATTCGGCAAAAACGCTTATTATCTCAACGCCGTGGGCGAATTCTTCAAAATGAAGGGCTACCATGCAAGAGTTGAGGCGGACGGCGAGGTGTTTGAGGGCGACTATTTCTACGGCGAGGCGTCCAACTCATATTCCGTCGGCGGTATGCCCGTATTACATAACATGGGCGTCAGGTTTGACGACGGCAAGCACGAGCTTATACTTGTTGAGATGTTTAAGTCTCCCGCCGATTTGCTCTCGCTTGTGCACGATATGCTTCATAAAACGGTGGCAAAGAACAAGCTTGTTACTTTCCGCCACTGCGACAAGATAGATTTCCATTTTGACGACCCGACGGCGTTTACGCTTGACGGCGAGTTCGGCGGCGACCAAACCGATGTTACGGTGCGGACAATCAAGCACGCAGTAAACATCATTACGGAAAATCCGCTGCCCGTCGAGGAGGATAACTCCGAGCTTCCCGAAAAGGAAGAAGCTACGGTTTAACGGTTTTGATTTTAATTCCCCTTGCAACAGCAAGGGGGATTTTTTGTCGGAAAAAGAATGTTAGCCGACTAAATATTAACAATATTTGAACAATTAAAATATCTGTTGACATATAAAAATTTTTGAGATAAAATTATTCAACCGATTAAATATAAATCGGCTAAATTATAATTTGAGGAAGTAATATGTTTGAGTTAAAGGAATTAACACATTCTTTTATCAGACTTGAATGTGCCAAGCGCTTTACAATGCACAATATGCTCAAGGACAGCGGTGTGTACTTCGGTCAGCCGCCCATTCTTGACTTTTTGGAGAAGAACGGCGAGTGCACGCAAAACGAGCTTGCCAAGGCGCTGGAGGTTTCGCCCGCATCAATTGCGGTGTCTGTGAAAAGGATGCAGAAAAACGGAGTCGTCGAAAAAATTGCGGACGACAACGATTTGAGGTGCAACAGAATATCCCTTACCGAAAAGGGCAGGGAATTGACAACCGAAATGCACCGCAAATTTGACCAGGTTGACAAGATGATGTTTGCGGGCTTTGATAACGAAGAGCTTGTCGAGCTTAAAATGTATCTTGACAGGATTTACAACAACCTTTCGTTTGACGAAAACGAAAAGGGTTGTGCCTTAAAGCCCGAAAACAAAAGGAACGGAGGGGATAACCGATGATAAAACTGCTTAAATATTCAAAGAAGTATATCTTTTATACAATCATAAGTCCGTTGCTTATGATAGGCGAGGTTATATTTGAACTGCTTATTCCGCAGGTTATGGCTGATATTGTCGAGACGATACGCCTTACCGAAACTGCGGACCCGGTTGCACAGCAGGCGGCGATACAGACAATATTCTCCCTCGGCGGAAAAATGCTTGCTTTCGCACTGTGCTCGCTTTTCTGCGGCGCTATGGCGGCAAGGCTCGCTTCCGTTGCGGGTATGGGCTTCGGCGCAGGTATAAGAAGCGCCCTTATTGAAAAGGTGCAGACCTTCTCGTTCTCGAATATCGACAGGTTCTCAACAGCGTCGCTTATCACGAGAATGACAACGGATATAAATACGGTTCAGAATACATTCCTGATGCTTATCAGAGGCTTGTTCAGAGCGCCGATAATGCTTGTTACGGCGTTGGTTATCTGTATCCGTAAGAGCAAGCAGGTTACAAGCGTGTTCGGCGTCGTACTGCCGATAATCTTAATCGTTCTTGCGGTTGCGGGACCGATATTCATAAAGCGCTTCAAGGCTATGCTTAAAAAGTTCGACGGCTTCAACGCTTCCATACAGGAAAACCTTATGAATATCAGAGTCGTAAAGTCGTTTGTCAGAACGGGCTATGAGAAAAAGAAATTCAAGACCGCAAACGACGACCTTTACAACGCTTCGGTATATGCCGAAAGGCTTATGATTCTCGGCGAGCCCATGCTTATGATTTTGCTCTATGCGACAATCCTTGCGGTGCTTATCGTATCGACAAAGGTAGTTGCAAGCGGAGATTTGCTCGTAGGCGAATTTACGGCGATATTCACTTATATAATGCAGATTATCATGAGCTTCCTTATGACGATTGCGATGCTCGCACAGTTCTTTATGTCGGAGGCGAGTGCAAAGCGTATTTCCGAAGTTCTTAATGAAGAACCCGACATCAAGGACCCCGAAAACGGTCTTGAAACCGTTAAGGACGGCAGCGTTGAGTTCAAAAATGTTTCGTTCTGCTATAATGAGGGCAAGAACATCATAAACAACGCTTCGTTTAAGATAAACAGCGGCGAAATGATAGGCATTATGGGTGCGACGGGCAGCTCAAAGTCCTCGCTTGTTCAGCTTATCGCAAGACTTTACGACGCAACGGACGGCGAGGTTATCGTCGGTGGCGAAGATGTTAAGAATTACAAATTACATTCGCTTCGTGAAGAGGTAAGTATGGTTCTTCAGAAGAATGTTCTTTTCTCGGGAACGATTGCGGAGAACCTGCGTTGGGGCAAAAAGGACGCAACCGACGAAGAGGTTCGCAGAGCTTGCAAAATCGCAGACGCGGACGACTTCGTTTCGTCTTTCCCCGACGGATATAACACCGACCTCGGACAGGGCGGCGTAAATGTATCGGGCGGACAGAAGCAGAGACTTTGTATTGCAAGGGCGATACTGAAATCGCCGAAAATACTTATTCTCGACGACTCGACAAGTGCGGTTGACTCCGCTACCGACGCAAGAATACGCCAAGGCTTGAGACAGAGCCTGCCCGACACGACAAAGATTATAATCGCACAGAGAGTTTCTTCGATTTCCGACTGCGACAAGATAATCATTCTTGATAACGGAACGGTAAACGATATAGGAACACACGAAGAGCTCCTTGAAAGAAATGAAATTTACCGTGATGTATATACTTCTCAGCAAAAGGGCACGGATGATTTTGACGAAATGGGAGGTGAGCGATAATGCCGGGACCGAATAACAGAGCGCCGATGCAGAAGCCGTCGGACACCAAGGGAACCGTTAAAAGGCTTATAAAATATATCGGTAAACAAAAATCGTTGCTTGTCGGAATGATAGTGTTCGTCATTATAAGCTCGCTTGCAACAGTTTCGGCTTCTATTTTCATTCAGCCGATAGTCGATGATTTGCTCATCCCCGCAGTAGGTCAGGAATTTTCGTGGGCGCTGTTCAAGCCCGTGACAAAGATACTCGTACTGCTTGTCTGCGTTGCGATTGTAGGCGCAGGCGCTTCGTACGGAAAATCGAGATGCTCGGTTTATCTTACGCAAAAAACGCTCAACAGCCTGAGAAAGGATTTGTTCGATTCTATTGAGGATTTGCCGATAAGCTTCTTTGACTCAAGACCCAACGGCGAGATTATGAGCCGTTTTACGAACGATGTCGAGTCGCTCAGAGCGTTTTTGAGCCAGGGCTTAACGCAGCTCATTTCTTCATCTATTACCATAATCGGTTCGTTCTGCATTATGCTTTATTACAGCTGGAAGCTTACAATCCTTGTAGTACTTATGGTTTTGGTAATGCTCCTGCTCATAAAGGTGCTCGGTAAAAAGAGCTCCTACTACTTCAAGAAGCAGCAGAAAGAATTGGGCGAGGTAAACGGTTATATCGAGGAAATCATCGAGGGTCAAAAGGTCGTTAAGGTGTTTAACCACGAGGAAGAGGTAACGGAGCATTTCAAGGGTATAAACGAAGAGCTTCGCAAGGCTTCAACGGGCGCGAACACATTTGCAAGCATTCTTATGCCCCTTATGAACAACCTTTCATATGTAAACTATGCCATTACGGCGGCTCTCGGCGGCGTGCTTGCGGTTAAGGGCTTTATGACCGCAGGCGGAATAGTTGCTTTCCTTACAAACTCAAGAAACTTCTCACAGCCGATAACCCAGGTGTCACAGCAGTTCAACAACGCAATTTCAGCCATTGCCGGTGCGGAGAGAATTTTTGAGTATATCGACGAAAAGCCCGAGGTTGACGACGGCTATGTAACGCTCGTAAATGCAAAATTCAACGAAAACGGCGAGCTTGAAGAGTGCGCCGAGCACACGGGTATTTGGGCGTGGAAGCATCAGCATACCGCCGACGGCACTGTAACTTACAGGCAGTTAAAGGGCGATGTTGAATTTGAAAATGTCACATTCAGCTATGACGGCAAAAAGACCGTACTCAAAAATATTTCGCTTTACGCAAAGCCCGGTCAGAAAATTGCCTTTGTCGGCTCGACGGGCGCAGGCAAGACCACAATCACAAACCTGCTTAACAGATTTTATGAGATTGACGACGGCAAGATAAGATATGACGGTATCAACATCAAGAAGATAAAGAAAGACGATTTAAGGCGTTCGCTCTCAATGGTTCTTCAGGATACGCACCTGTTTACGGGTACGGTTGAGGACAATATCAGATACGGTAACCTTGATGCAACGCATGAGCAGATAGTCGAAGCGGCTAAGCTTGCCAACGCACATTCGTTTATTATGGCGCTTGAAAACGGCTACGATACCGTGCTCACGGGCGACGGCGCAAACCTTTCGCAGGGTCAGCGTCAGCTTTTGAGCATTGCGAGAGCCGCAGTTGCCGACCCACCCGTACTTGTTCTTGACGAGGCGACAAGCTCCATCGACACAAGGACGGAGAAGCTCATAGAGCAGGGCACGGATAAATTGATGCAGGGCAGAACGGTATTTGTTATTGCACACAGACTGTCAACCGTCCGCAATTCAAACGCAATAATGGTGCTTGAACACGGCGAGATAATCGAGCGAGGCGACCATGAGGATTTGCTCAAGCAGAGGGGCAGATACTATCAGCTTTACACGGGACAGTTCGAGCTGTCATAAAATATCTTACGGTATGGCGGGGCTTGCTCCCGCCATATTGCATATCACGGCGGGTCTTGTTGTTTACAAATAAATACCGTTGTGATAAAATATCAAAAAAGCAAAAATTCAGGTGTGAATATGGATTATAAGTTTTCGGACAGAATTTCATCTCTTCAGCCGTCGGCGATAAGGGAAATACTCAAAGCGACCTCCGACCCGTCGGTAATTCCGTTTGCGGCGGGCAATCCGGATGTTGCGGCGTTCCCCGTTGACGATGTAAGAGTGATTTCAAAAAGAATATTTGACGAAATGCCCGTTACCGCTCTTCAGTACGGTATAACAGAGGGATATACTCCCTTGCGTGAACGCATAAAGGAATATGTCAAAAAAAGCAAGAATATAGGCAGAGATTTTGACAGCGTTATCATAACCTCGGGCGCAACGCAGATAATGGACCTTATGACAAAGGTTTTCTGCAATTTCGGCGACACGGTAATATGCGAAACACCGTCGTTTATCGGCTCGCTCAACTGCTTCCGTTCATACGGCTGTAAGCTTAAAGGCGTACCCGTAGAGGCGGACGGTATGAACATAGAGGCACTTGAAAAAGCGCTTAAAGAGGGCGAAAATGTCAGATTTATCTATACAATAACCAACTTCCAGAACCCGTCGGGCGTTACAATGAGCTTTGAAAAGAGAAAACAGGTTTACGCTCTTGCCAAAAAGTACGGCGTGCTCATTCTTGAGGATAACCCCTACGGCGATTTGAGAGTTGCGGGCGAGGATATTCCGACAATCAAGAGTATGGACGAGGACGGAATTGTCGTTTATGCAGGCTCTTTTTCAAAAATTCTTGCGCCGGGTATCCGTATCGGCTATATCGTTGCACCGTCGGAAATTATCGCAAAAATGACAGTCGGCAAGCAGGCGGCGGACACACATTCGACAATGTTCTCGCAAATTCTTGTTGACGAATGGATGAAAACCACGGATTTTGAAGCGCATATCGCAAAAATCAGAAAAATATATAAACGCAAGCTTGACCTTATGTGCTCGCTTATTGACGAAAAGCTCGGCGACTTTGTAAAATATGTCCGTCCCGAGGGCGGTCTGTTCGTATGGTGCGAGCTGCCCGAAAGCGTTGATATGCTCGACTTTGTCAAACGCTGTGTTGAAAATAAGGTTGCGGTTGTTCCCGGTACGGCGTTTACCGTTGAGGACGGCGAAAAGACAAACTGCTTCAGAATGAATTTCTCAACACCCACGGATGAAAAAATTGTCGAGGGTATGAATTTGATTGAAAAGGTAAAACAGAGCTATGTATAATCTTTCGGATATAGGCACGGTAAAGACCGTACTTGAAAAGCACGGCTTTACTTTTTCAAAGGCGCTCGGTCAAAATTTTCTGATAAATCCCGAGGTCTGCCCCGAAATGGCAAGACAGGCTGTAACAGGGGAGAACGACGGCGTTATAGAGATAGGCGCAGGCGTGGGCGTGTTGACGGCAGAGCTCTGCAAAAGGGCTAAAAAGGTCGTCTCGATAGAGCTTGACAAAAGGCTTTTGCCCGTGCTTGACGAAACCCTCGGCGAATTCGACAACTTCGAGGTTGTAAACGAGGATATATTAAAGGTCGATTTGCACAAGCTTATAAGAGAAAAATTTTCCGACTGCGAAAATGTTTCGGTCTGTGCGAATTTGCCGTATTATATCACTTCTCCCGTCATAATGAAGCTGCTTGAGGACAAGCTCCCCGTAAAGCAAATAATCGTTATGGTGCAGAGAGAGGCGGCGGACAGGTTGACGGCTCCCGTAGGCTCGAGAGAGTCGGGTGCGATTACGGTTGCGGTCAATTATTATGCCGAAGCCGAAAAGCTTTTCAATGTGTCAAAGGGTTCGTTTGTTCCGAGCCCCAAGGTTGACTCTGCGGTCATAAGACTTACCGTTTACGAAAAGCCGCCGATTGAAACCAAGGACGAGGAGCTGTTTTTCAAAACCGTAAAGGCTATGTTTATGCAACGGCGCAAAACGGCGCTCAACTCCGTTTCGGCAGGGCTCGGAGTGTCTAAAGACACTGTTGCGAGGGCTCTTGAAATGACAGGGCTTGACATAAACATAAGGGCTGAAAAGCTTACGCTTTCACAGCTTTGCGAATTTACAAACAATTTGAAAGAGGTAATGTAAAATGTATTCATACAGAACAAAGGGAACCTGTGCGGGTCAGATTGATGTCGAACTCGACGGAGATATTATAAAGAGCGTACAGTTCTACGGCGGTTGCAACGGAAATTTGCAGGGCATTTCAAGAATTGTTGTCGGCAAAACCGTTGACGAGGTCGAAGAGGCATTCAAGGGAATAAAATGCGGCTTTAAGCAGACCTCATGTCCCGATCAGCTTGTTTGTGCTTTGAGAGAAGCACAGGCGCACGGCGAAAAATAATTGTTGTTGACTTTTGCTGTGCAAAGTAATATAATCTTGTCGAAGCCAAGCGAAAAATCAATATAACAGGGGTGCTGGTGCACAGTCGGCTGAGATGGCGGTATTCCGCCGAACCCTTAAACCTGATGCGGATAATGCCGCCGTAGGAAGTCTGAACAAGCAATTCTGCCTTACGGTATTTGAAGTATCGTAAGGCTTAATTTTTTGTCAAAGGACGGTTTTTTATGAAAAAAGAATCAACTGTAAGATTGGTTGAAAGCGCATTGCTTATCGCAATCGCAGCTGTAATCGAGCTCATTTCAAAGGCTCTCGGTCTTGAATTGCCTTTCGGCGGAACGGTAACTCTCGCAAGTATGTTCCCGATAGTGCTCATCGCTTACAAGTACGGCACAAAGTGGGGACTCCTCAGCGGCTTTACTTATTCTATCGTTCAGATGCTTCTCGGCGTTAAGGTTGTTTCGGCAATGTTCCTGCCGGGCGACGATCAGATGGCTGTATGGCAGGCAATCTGCGTATGTCTTCTCGACTATGTTCTCGCATACACGGTACTCGGCTTCGGCGGTATCTTCAAGGGCAAATTCAAAAAGCCCGCAGGCGAGCTTGCTCTCGGCGCATTCGTTGCGTTGCTTCTCCGCTATCTTGTACATATCGTATCGGGCGCAATCTTCTACGGTGCGTGGGCTGAATGGTTCTTCTCACAGGAGGGCTTCTATTCAATCGGCGAAAAGATACTCAACACCTTCTCGGGAACCTCGCTTTCGATTATTTACTCGATTTTCTACAACGGACTTTATATGGTACCCGAAATTATCATTACGACCGTTGTTGCCGCTATCCTCGGCGCTGTTCCGCAGATTACCGGCAAGAAAAAGGTCAAATAACAAACCCGATAAAAGTTTATGTTTACGCTCCGACCTCGGTCGGGGCGTATCCTTTTTGCCGAAAACAGCGTGTTTGAAAAAATCGATATTTGTTGTAATTCAACAACAAAATGTTAAAAACATTGTTTATTATTTTTGTTGACAAAATTTGATGCATATGGTAAGTTATAGTTAAAGAATATAAATTATACAAAAATATAAGTTTGTATATATAAATGATTGTTGAAAACTGTTGATAATACGGGAAAATCGGCGGCTTCCCCTGCACAAATAATAAACTTACATATAGACCGGCGTAACTATAATATTTTAATAAAGGAGTGAGTCCGGTGGGTTAAATATTTTACGCTTAAAATATATGGGGAACTAAAAGATTAAGGAGAAAATTATGAAAAAATTTATTTCGGTTGTTTTACTAACGATATTGCTTATTGTTTTGATTTTACCTCTTTGCGGCTATGCATATGGTTTGAACGAAGAACGGCGATTTACCTGTGTTGACGAAGAAATAGTAGAATACTTTAATGACGGAAATGGAGACTATATTCTGAAAGACGGGGAAAAAGAATATATTATTGTCATTGATTCTTTCAAGCTGGTTACTGATTATTACGAATTAAAAGAACTTAAAAGTGATATTGCAAAAGCCAAAGCAACAAATTCTTTTAGCCACTTTAATGAAACCATGTCTAACAAATCGTCAAAAGTTGTTTATAGCGGTAAATTAGATTTTTCGGCGACAATAGCAACAACACCGATTATTGCTCTTGAAGGATATAATTACTATTATTTGAAGTGCTCGGATTTGAATCCGTCCGGAGCAAAAAGGGGATTTTCACATTATGTAATGTTTACTGTTGACCAAGGCGCAACTTGGTATCAGTATGACAGCCCATTTGTGAATTATAGCTTGAGTCTGTATACTCGATTTTCGAGAGCAAGACTTGGAAACCCGCAATACATAAAAATAAAAATGTGGTCTTATTACGGAACTGTAGATTCTTGTACATTATCCGTTAAATTGGCTGATGCATAATTCTTTTGGAGGGATAAAATGAAAAAAGCATTGAAAATTGTTTCGAAAATTCTTGCTGTAGCAATAGTTATATTCATATTTGTGTTTGTTGCCTACGAAAGTCCCCCGAAATTCAGCAAACAAAATCATGGATATTTAATAGATGCAAATACGCTTGAACCGGTTGTTTATTTTGAGGACCTTTTCGGAAATACTTTCTATAAAGAAAATGGCAGATGGAGGGTTTATGCCGCTCCGCCTATGGAAATACGGGATTGCCCTATTTACTGGCAATATATTGATCCCGAAGAACTTGAAGAAGCTATTTCGGTTAGAGACGAGCAAAACGCACCCAAACTAAACAGCCAAGAGCATGAAAGTCAAACATCTATACAGACTCAATGAAAAATTATAAGGGGTGTTTTTATGAAAAAAGGTGTAAAGGCCGCAATAGGAATAATTGCGGCGGCAATAGCGGTATTTTTGCTTGTGTTTTTCCTTTGGGACAGTCCTGCCAAATTCGTGCCGTCAACCTACGGCTGTATGGCGGACTCTGCCACGGGCGAACCGTTGGTTTACTATGAGGATATTTTCGGAAGAACCTTTGTAAAAGAAGAGGGCAAGTGGCGTACATATTGCGCTGTGCCGTCGTTCTCGCAGAATTCGGCAGAAGACCAGTATGTTTCTTTCGATAAGCTCGACGAGGCTGTTTCGGCAAGGGACGCCCGATAAATTCTATATTTGAATATAATGAAAAAGCGGAGAGGCAAAACGTCTCTCCGCTTTTTTGCGCCGGTGTCAGCTTGTTGCGTTTGATACCATATCTCCGGCACCCGTTACTATATCGTTTGCGATGTCGCCTGCGCCTGTTACAACATCTCCGGCAAGGTCGCCCGCTCCCGTTACGACATCGCCGACGGTGTCGCCTATGCCTGTTGCGGCGTCTCCGATTACATTGCCGCCCTCGGTGACCGCATTTTCCATACGGTTGCCCGTTTCGGCTTTTGACGAAGTGCTGCCGAGAGTGTCGTCCTTATTCTTTCCGCAGCCGACAAGGGCAAGCGCACAGAGTAAAAGTATTACGCACAATACTGTTATTGCTTTTTTCATAGTTTTTTCTCCTTTTATTCGGACACATTTATTGTGTCCTTTTTGTTTTTATATATTTATTTCAATGCCTATTTGGTTAAAATTCCGCCGTCCGAGTAGAGCAAAAGAAGTATATCGTCCTCTTTTGCGGTAAGAACATCGATATAAACAAGCACTTCCTGCTCATCGGGCGTTTTGCAGTGAAACTCGTAAGCCGTTTTTTCGGTTTTGTAGTCGGTCGGGATAACCGTAAGGCGTGTTGACATAACCGTAAGGTAATCCGATACCGCCGTTTTTGCGTCGTCAGCCGAAATCATATTCTGCGGCAGGCTTCGCTCGGTGTGGTTCATAATATAGCCTCTTGCGTCAAAGGATATTACATTTCCCGTTTCAAGGCTGACGCTTAATTTTATCAGGTCGGGATAATATACAACTCCGTCCTTTTCGTAGGCAAAATTTATTGTGCAAATTCCGTCCTGTGTGGAGTAATAGCTCTCCTTCATATCGTCGTAGCCCTTGGAGGACAGAAAATTGCGTGCGCTCTCTATTGCCTGCTCGCAGGTAAGAGTGCTCTCTCCCGCATTTGACGAGCCGAGCAGATAAAGCACCGCTCCGCCCTTTTTGCAAACGCTGATGTTTATTGAGTCGACGGAGAAATTATACGCCTCTACCGTACCGCTTACTTCGCCGTCAAAACGCAGATTTCCTTTGTCCGTTCCGATAAAATCGGCGGCAATCGCCTGTGCGTCGTCCTTTGAAATATCGGCTTTGCCCTCAAGCGTTTTCGGGCTTTGGTTCAAAATGTGGTCGGAAAACGGGCCGTCGTATATAAGCGTCGGATAGTCCGTGAGCGTTTGCTCCGCATCGCCGAAAGCGGAGTCGATAAGCGTTGTTGCGTTTGCTTTTCTTTCAAGAGTGTTGCCTGCCTGCTCGAAGCTTACGCTTCCGTCCTCGACGCCCTGCGTTATTCCGTCAAGCTCGGACAAAAGCTTTTGCGAAACATCGATAAGCTGTTTCAGCTCCTCCCGTTCCTCGCTTGTGATGCTCTCGCCGAGCGACAGCTTACGGTCAAGGGTCGAAACGAACGAACCTACCTGCGAGAGAAATTTCAGCATATTGTCAAGCTGAGTGTCCGAAAGCGGCAGAGCCGAAAGCGAATTTTTTGCGCTCGATGCGTCTCTGGTCAGCGAAATTGCCATTGAGCTCAACATGGGCGTTGTGTTTGCGTAAAGTCCTTTAGTGAGATTGGTGTTGATGGAGGACATACAAGCTTCAAGCGCAGCGAGCGAACGCTCGGAGTCGGCGTTTAACCGACGGGAGAGCTCCGACGCTTTTTGAGCGTTGATTACAAGACCCGAAAACAGCACCAAAATAAGCACCGAAATATACAGTCTTACCCTTATTTTTCCTCTTCGAGATACCTGCTTTTCCAAATTCTTCACCTCCCGAATATATTTTGTAAATTTTTTATAAATATACATAAAACATTTTATTTATTTGTTTGCCAAACATAGACGGATGGTGTATAATATAAACTCAGTATAGTGTAATTTGGAGGAGAATGGTTTTTGGAAGTTTATCTTGATAACAGCGCAACGACAAAGCCCTGTAAAAAGGCTTGCGAAGCGGCTTTGAACACAATGGAAAACGACTTCGGAAATCCGTCGTCTCTCCACAAAAAAGGCTATGACGCATTGCAGATTCTCGAGCAGTCGAGGGGCGTTATCGCAAAGAGCATAGGCGTTGACCCGTCAAGGATATTTTTCACTCCGAGCGGAACCGTTGCAAACAACACGGCGATATTCGGTGCGGCGGAGCTTATGAAGCGCAAGGGCAACAAAATCGTTACCACGGCGTTTGAGCACCCGAGCGTTGCAAGGTGTATGGATAAGCTTTCGCAAAGCGGTTTTGAGGTCGTGCGGATTATGCCCGACGGGAGCGGTAACATCTCGGAAGAGGCGTTCCAAAACGCAGTTGACGAAAAGACCGTGCTTGTAAGTCTTATGGCGGTCAATAACGAGATAGGAACCGTGCTGCCTTTTGAGAAAATAAAGAGGATAATCAAAAGGAAAAAGTCATCGGCGCTTTTGCATATTGACTGCGTTCAGGGATATATGAAGCTGCCCGTCAAGCCCGAAAGGTGCGGAATTGACCTTATGAGTATGAGCGCCCACAAGGTTCACGCCTTAAAGGGAAGCGGAGCGCTGTACATAGCAAACGGCGTGAGGATAAAACCGTATGTCCTCGGCGGCGGGCAGGAAAATAACATCTGCTCGGGCACGCAGGCAATGCCCAATATTGCGGCTTTTGCGGCGGCGGTCGGCGAGCTTGCGGATATTGACGGCAGGCTTAAAATCGTTTCAGAGCTCAACGCTTATTTCAAAAACGGTCTTGAAAAAATCGACGGCGTTACGCTCAATTCTCCCGAGAATGCGTTGCCATATATAATCAACATCTCGCTTCGTGGAATACCGTCGCAGGTGTCGGTAAATTACCTTTCGTCAAAGGGCGTGTATGTTTCGGCGGGCTCGGCTTGCTCAAAGGGACACAGGAGCGATGTGCTTGTGTCGATGGGGCTGTCTGCCGACCGCATTGACAGTGCGATAAGACTCAGTATGTCCTACGAGACAACAAAGGAAGAAATCGATTATGCTCTCTCGGCAATAAAATCCTGCCTTGAAGAGCTTTCAAAAAAATAAAGGAAGAGAAAATGAAAGAGATTATACTTATCAAAAACGGCGAGCTTGCGCTTAAAGGACTTAACAGGTCCTCCTTTGAGTCGGTGCTTGCGAAAAACATAAAAAGGCGTTTGCACGGCTTGGGTAAATTCAAGGTTACCTGTCTGCAATCGACTATGAATATCGAGCCGCTTTGCGACGATTTCGATATGGAAGAGGCTATAAACAGAATTTCGAGGATTTTCGGAATAGCGGGCTTCCAGAGAGCGGCGGCGGTAGAAAAGAATATCGACGAAATTATTGCGGTTGCTCCCGAATATCTTGCCGAACAGCTTGAAAATGTCGACACATTTAAGGTTGAGGCAAAACGAAGCGACAAGAGCTTTCCGCTTACCTCTCCCGAGATAAGCAGGGAAGTCGGCGGCGCTATACTTGAAAAGTTCCCGCATCTTACGGTTGATGTTCACAATCCCGAACTTACGGTTACGGTCGAGGTAAGAGACAACCATGCGTTCATCAGAGGCAACCAGATAAAGGGCGCAGGCGGTATGCCTGTCGGAACGGGCGGAAAAGCCGCAGTGCTCATTTCGGGCGGAATTGACAGCCCCGTTGCGGCATGGATGGTCTCAAAACGAGGCGTCGTGCTTGACGCAGTGCATTTTGCATCGCCCCCGTACACCTCTCCGCAGGCGGAAATGAAGGTTCACGACCTTTTGCGCCGTGTCTCGAGATACAGCGGCGACATAGGTCTTTACACCGTAGGCTTTACAAAAATACAGGAGCAGATAAGAGACAACTGCCCCGAAGAGCTCTTTACCCTTGTTATGAGACGGTTTATGATGCGTATTTCAAATGAGATAGCAAAGAAAAACGACTGTCAGGCGCTTGTAACGGGCGAGAGCATAGGTCAGGTGGCAAGCCAGACTATGTCGGCTCTTGCCTGCACAGATGCGGTTTCGGGTATGCCTGTTTTCCGCCCCGTAATCGCAATGGATAAGGAAGAAATCATTGCAATTTCAAGAAAAATCGACACCTTTGACATCTCGATAAAGCCGTTTGAGGATTGCTGTACGGTATTTACCCCCAAGCACCCGAGGACAAGACCAACGGTTCAGATGCTTGAAGAGGCGGAAAAGGTATTCGATATAGACACACTTGTTAAAGAAGCGGTTGATACCGCAAGATTTGAGGTTATTTCTGATATAAGATGAAACTTGAAGAAAAAGTTGTAGAATTGCTCAAGGAAAAGAATTTAACATTTACCTGCGCCGAGTCCTGCACGGGCGGACTTATCGCAAAGCGCATTACCGATGTTTCGGGCTCGTCCGCCGTGTTTGAGTGCGGAGTTGTCAGCTACTCGAACCGCATCAAGCACGAAATCCTCGGCGTTAAAACACAAACGCTTGAAAAATTCGGAGCGGTCAGCGAGGAGTGCGCAAGGGAAATGGTAAGCGGTGTGCTGTCGCTTACCCGAGCGGATATTGCGGTTGCCGTTACGGGCATTGCAGGTCCTTCGTCGGACGGTACGGATAAGCCTGTGGGGCTTGTTTATATTGCTTTTTCGGACGGTAAAACAACGATAGTCAAAAAATGTCTAAACGATTTTTCCGACAATGTCAGGGAAAACAACAGAAATAAATCAGCCGATACGGCGCTTGAAACAGTATTGGAGTATTTGAAATGAGCGAAGAATTTGACAGGGAAAAACAGAATAATGTTGATATAAGCTCATCGCCGGCTCCCGACGACAGGGAGACTCACTATGCATATGAGGACGGTATGAAGGTGGCTCACAACCCCTATCAGGACGAAAAGCTGCAGTCGGACGGCGAAGCGGACGGCATTGCCGATGCCGAACCCTCGGAGGTTGCGGCAGCACCCAAGAGCAAGAAAAAGAAGATGAGAACCGTCGATAAGGTAATAATGATTATTGCGATTATCGTGTTCCTTGTGTCGCTGGGTGTTATTCTCAAAACCGTTTACGACATCACGCTCAACAAAAAACAGAACGAGGACATTGCGGGGCTTGTCACGGACTCCGTCGAGGAGACAAAGGAATACGGCGACGACGGCATACTTGAAAAATACCGCAGTGCGTACAACGCCAACAACGACCTTGTAGGTTGGATAGTTGTGCCGAACACCTCGATAAACCATCCCGTCGTTCAGGGCAAAAACAACGAATATTATTTGAGAAGAAGCTTTTACGGCGACTATCAGAAGCGCGGAACGGTGTTTATGGACTATCGGGACCACGCACAGCCGCTTTGTAAAAACACTATACTTTACGGTCATAACTTCCTTGACTCGACAATGTTTGCGGACCTTGAAAAGTACAAGGATATTGAGTTTTATAAGACATCGCCCGTAATTCAGTTCGATACGATTTACGAAAAGCATAAATGGAAGGTTGTTGCGGTGTTCCTTACCAATGCCGACGACAAGGACGATAACGGATACACCTTCAACTATATCTATCCGTTTATGACGAACGACAATTTTGAAGCGTTTATGGACGAGGTCAAAATGCGTTCGCTGTACTTCACAAATGTAGATGTGAACAAAAACGATAAAATTCTTACTCTCTCAACCTGTACGAGAGATATGGATATAAAGGGTAACGGCGAGACGAATGCAAGATTTGTCGTAATCGCAAGGCTTGTCAGGGACGGCGAGAGCGAAACCGTAGATGTTTCAAAGACCGTTAAGAACGACAATCCCCGTTATCCGCAGATTTGGTATGACGCACACGGGTTGTCAAACCCCTATGCCTATGCCGAAAGATGGTTCCCCGAAGGAGTTGAATATTGATGAAAGAAAACGAGTTTGACAAAAACGAAGAGCTGAATGTTCCCGAAGAAAACCGACCCGAAGCGCTTGAAGAGCTTCCCACGCCCGAAGTTTCCGACGATGTCTATGCCGAAATAGCGAAGAATATCGAAAACTCGGAGGCGTTCGACGAAAAGACGACAAGGCGTGTTAAATACGGCGGCGAACAGCATTTTGTCGATGTTGCAAACCCGTTCCAGACAGACAGGAGCGAAGAAAGCTCGGGCGAATTAAAGGGACTCGAAAAGGTTGAACCTACCGAGAAAAAGGAAAGGCCCAAGACCTTTGACGAGATGTTCAGGGACTTTTTCAGAAAGGTTTTCCCCAACAAGCAGGACAAGAAGCCCGAATTCATAAGGAAACTTGTAGCAAATCTCTCCGTTGTTGTGCTTATCGGCTGTGCGGTCGCGTTTGTTGTTATTTATGTTCAGGGAAATAAGACCGAAAAACAGCAGAACGGAATTTCAAGCCAGATTGTCGACACCGCCAACGAGGAGGAAGAGGCAAAGCTTTGGGAGGAGTTCCGTGCAAAATATCCGGATGTCAAAACTCCCGAGGGCATGATGGCGAAATACGCTTATCTCTATGCGCTCAATCAGGATTTGGTGGGCTGGATAAGCGTTCCGAATTCGGGAATTGATGTTCAGGTCGTTCAGTCGGCGAACAATTCCGATTATCTTAAAAAGGATTTCTACGGCAATTACAGCAGATACGGCTGCCCGTTTATGGATTACAGGAACGACCCGAAATATCTCAATCAGAACACTATAATTTACGGACACCATATGAGCGACGGACTTGTATTTGCGGAATTGAGCAAGTACAAAACGCTTGACGGCTTTTTGGAGTCGCCGATAATCAACTACGATACGCTTTATAAATCATACAAGTTCAAGGTTTATGCGGTGTTTATCACAAACAGCAGGGAGCAGGACGACAACGGCTATATTTTCAACTACACCGTTACCTCGTTCGGCAGTACGGAGAATTTTGACAGCTATATCAAGGCGCTTGACGAGAGAAAGCTCTATACGACGGGCGTTGACATAAACTCGGCGGATAAGCTTATCACTCTTTCAACCTGCACATATGAGTTTACCGACGCAAGACTTGTGGTAGTCGGCAGACTTTTAAGGACTGGAGAGACGGCGGATGTTGACACGACCTATGCCGTAACGAACGGCAATCCCCGTTATCCGCAGATATGGTACGACCAGAAGGGACAGTCAAATCCGTACAGCGGTTCGGCAAATTGGTATCCCGATAACTGATAAGTAATTTTAATTAAGGTGGTAATAAAGAGATGGAAATGAAGCTGTTTTCATTGTATCGCAACGCGGCAGACGCCTCTGTTAAGATGCAGATTAAGGTAATCGGCAGTCTTAACGGCTTTGCGGACAGCGATATTTCTTTTGATGAGTACACTTCACTCAAGGAGATGTTCGGAGGCCTTTCAAAGGCTATCAAGAGCAGTGATTTCATTGTAATCGCTGTTGAGTCGGGCATTTACAACTCAACAAAGTTAAAGCTTATGACCGCACTCTCTCTTGAAAAAGAGCAGAGCGAGTCTGTGCTTAAAAAGCTCTCGGAGCTTGACCTCGACGATGCTGCAAGGCAGAAAAATGCGGCTATGCCGGCAGGTGCAACCGTATTTGTGTCGATTGACGGCGTAAATTCGGGCTTTGCGGTTAAAAAAGGCTCACAGACAATCGCTATGATTCCCTTTGACGAACACAGGCTTGATTCGGTTCTCAAAAGAGGACTTGTTCCGTATATCACGAACGGCGGACGGCTCAATTCGGTAGCGGAAGCCGAGGCCCCAGCCGTACCCGAGGTTAAGGAAGAACCGATTTCGGAGACTGTGGAGGATATAAGCGAGCAGGAAAAAGACATTGCCGCACACACCCTCAACATTCTTAAAGAGTCCGATGTTAAAATTGCCGTAAACGGAAATACAAACTCCACTGTTTTGCGTGAGTTTGCGGCGGGACTTGACGATTTTGAGGAATACTTTACCTTTACCCCTCACATTGAGGACAGGGGCGACTACAATGTAACCGATTACACCGCGCAGATGGCCCGTTCGGCAAAGGACCTTTCGAGCGCAACGCTCGGCGCATGCATTTCCGATATTTTCACAACCAACGACGGCTGCGATTATATCTGCATATCGGTTGCGACGGACAAGTCGGCTCTTGTCAGAAAGCTCTATAAAGAGGACGGCGAGGACGATGCTCATTTCATCAGAATTGCGACGGAAGAACTGCTGGCGCTTATCGGAGAAAAGGCAATGGGCAACAATTCGGTAGGCATCGAGATAGCTCAGGACGAAGCGCCCAAGGCAGACAAAAAGCTCAGCAAAAAGGCAAAGACGGCAATAATTTCGGTTGTTGCGCTCCTGCTTGTTGCGGCTGTTACGGTGGCGGCAGTTTATTTTGTGAAGCAGAAGAACGCTCAAAAAGAACCCGAGACCACAACTCCCGTGGAGACTCAGGCTCCCGAGACCACAACCGAAGCTCCCGTCAGCACTGAGACTATGTCGCTGTCAAAGCTTATGCGCTTTGAGCTTGTAAACGGCATAACAAACGAAGAGCCCACCACCGTTCCCGTTGAGACTACGGCAGGTGCAATCACGGCGAACGAACCGCAGACGCAGGCTCCCGCACAGGACCCGAACGCAGTTCCGAGCGTAATTACTGTAAACGGACAGGAAATCGATGCAAAGGAAGCAATCGCAAGGATAATCACGGCGGAGACCGACAGCAGCTTCAATGCCGAGACATTGAAGGCTCAGGCGGTAATCACATATACCTATCTCAAATACAGGAACACAAACTGGAGAATAAGCAATCTTACTATTGCAGATAATTATACGCAGGAAGCATATGACGCCGTAAACGAGGTGTTCGGCCGCTATCTTACCTTTAACGATCAGGTTGCGTTTACGCCGTATTGCAGAATGTCGGCAGGCAAAACCGCTAACGCTTCGACCGTTTTCGGCAAGGACTTCACATATCTCAAGAGTGTTGTCAGCACGCCCGACAAGCAGAGAGACGGATATAAAAAGGAAGTTCTTCTCACGGCGGATGAAATCAAGGCAGGCGCTCTGGCATTTGATTCTACAATCGAATTTTCCGACGATATTTCCACATGGCTTTCAATCGGCGCTCACGACACTGCGGTAAGCACGGGCACGGGCTATGTCGAGAAGATAACCGTCGGCAACAAAGAGGTTTCGGGCGTTACATTTATCTATGATATAATGAAAAACAAGGAACTTTCCTCGCCCTGCTTCAGCCTTTCGTATGACGCCGCAAGCGGAACATACACAATTACCACCTTCGGCGACGGCTACGGCGTGGGCATGAGCCAGCTCGGAGCTGACAGTATGGCTGTTTCGGGTTCAAAGTTTGACGAAATACTCGACAAATATTTCCCGGGAACATTTCTTAACTGACAAAAATAATTTTACATAAACGGAGGAGAATAGTGTGAAAAATCACACCATTCATAATTATATTGCCCTCAAAATTTGCCTTTGGCAGAATTTTGAGATGGCAGAAATCACCATCACGCCTGTTCAGGCAACGCAGGCTAAACCGGTGATTTTTAATAAACTATTTGTTGCCTGAAAGGCTATGGTGATTAAAATGGCAATTCTTGTTACGGGCGGAGCCGGATTTATCGGTTCCCACACATGTGTTGAGCTTCTCAATGCGGGATACGACATAGTGGTTGTGGATAACTACTATAACGCAAGCCCCAAGGCGCTTGAAAGGGTCAAGGAACTCACGGGTAAGGAATTTAAGTCCTATAACTGCGATGTCAGAGACTCGGAGGGTATGGACAAAATTTTCAAAGAAAATAAGATTGATGCGGTAATTCATTTCGCAGGTCTTAAAGCGGTCGGCGAGTCCTGCCAAAAGCCGATTGAATACTATGACAACAATATCGGCGGTACGCTGAAGCTTTGCGATGTTATGAGAAATAACGGCTGCAAGAATATTGTTTTCAGCTCTTCCGCAACGGTTTACGGAATGAACAATGTTTCTCCGCTTAAAGAGACAATGAAAACGGGCGGCACCACAAACCCATACGGCACGACAAAGTATATGATTGAGATTATCCTTGAGGATATTTACAAGTCGGACAACGAGTGGAATGTTACGCTCCTGCGTTATTTCAACCCCATCGGCGCACACGAGAGCGGCAGAATAGGCGAAAATCCGAACGGAATACCGAACAATCTTATGCCTTACATCACACAGGTTGCAATCGGCAAGCGCCCGTATCTCAGTGTTTACGGCGACGATTACGACACGCCCGACGGAACGGGAGTCAGGGATTATATCCATGTTGTTGACCTCGCAGACGGTCATGTCAAGGCTGTTAAAAACATTCTTGAGGGCAACAAGGGCGTTCAGATATTCAACCTCGGAACAGGCAAGGGTTACAGCGTGCTTGACATAGTCAAGGCGTTCAGCAAGGTTTACGGCAAGGAGCTTCCCTACAAGATTGCTCCGAGACGCCCCGGCGACCTTGCGGTCTGCTATTCCGACCCGACAAAGGCAAAAGAGGTTCTCGGTTGGGAAGCGAAGAGGGATATTGACGATATGTGCCGTGATTCGTGGAATTGGCAGTCAAAAAATCCCAACGGCTATGACGACTGATATTTCATATACTGTATAATACGGAGGACTCGGCATGAAAAATAAAAAAGCTCTTATTATTGTTCTTGCGATAGTTGCGGTAATCGCAATACTTGTCGGAAGCGTTGTATCTTCCTACAACAGCCTTGTTGACGAGAGGGAAACCGTCAGCAACGCACAGGCGAATGTCCAGACAATGTTACAGCGGAGAGCGGACCTTATTCCGAATCTTGTAAACACGGTCAAGGGCTATGCGGCGCACGAGGAAGAAGTGTACACCGCTATTGCGGACGCCCGTTCAAAGCTTTCGGGTGCAAGCTCCGTTGATGAGATGGAACAGGCAAACTCCGAGCTCGACAGCGCAATATCAAGACTTCTTGTTGTAGTGGAAAATTATCCCGAGCTTAAAGCGGATACGCAGTTTATCAATCTTCAGGATGAGCTTGCAGGCTCGGAAAACAGGATTTCCGTTGCACGCAAGGACTATAACGATGTTGCGAAAGCGTATAACACTCATATCAAGAAATTCCCCGCAAATATAGTTGCTTCCGTGTTCAATTTTGAACAGGCGGAATACTTTGAGGCTTCAAGTGAGGCACAGACCGTACCGAGCGTCAATTTTGATTGATGCTTAGGCGAGTGGGTGAGTGTATGAAAAAGGTTTCTGCGGCGGTATTGACCGTGATTTTGCTGTTGATGTCATTGTCGGTCGGCGCTTTTGCGGCAAAATATCCTACTCCCACACAGAAATTTTTCGTAAACGATTTTGCCGATTGCATAAGTGATGCCGACGAGCAGAAAATGCAGTCTATGGCAGAGGAGTTATATGAAAAATCGGGCGCACAGGTGGTTTGCGTAACCGTTGATTCGCTTGACGGCGAAGAGGTCAGGAATTATGCGCTCGGCTTGGGCAGAGAGTGGGGCATAGGCAGTAAAAACGACAACAACGGCGTCCTTTTATTGCTTGCCGTTGACGACAGACAGGTGGATATTGAGGTCGGCTACGGGCTTGAGGGCACGCTGACCGACGGCAAAACGGGAAGAATTCTCGACACCTATGCTATGCCGTATTTGAGAGACAACGATTTTTCAACGGGGCTTTACAAGGCGTTTTCCGCGCTGATAGGCGAAACCGCAAATGAGTACGGCGTTGAGATTGACGGCTCAAGAACGGCTCCCGACGATACAGATGAGGATTATGACACCGATGATAATGAAATGACCGCAGTACAGATGATAGTCTTTTTTATAATCGCAATAATCATGATAGCATTATTCATTAGACACCCGTGGCTATTTTTCTTATTTAGCGGTCGCGGCGGAAACAGTAATCATCGTTCAGGCGGTGGCTTCGGCGGCTTCTCGGGCGGTGGCGGAGGAGGCTTCTCCGGCGGCGGAGGCTCGTTCGGCGGTGGCGGAAGCTCCAGAGGCTTCTGACGGAATACAATAAATTAACGCCTTGCAATAGCAAGGCGTTTTTTGTATCGTTTTTTGTGTGCTGATACGGCGGTAGCGACCATTAGGCGAGGTAAGAGGTAATAGTGAAGAGTGAATAGGTGTGGGTGCTTCGCACGTCGTCGTTTGCTTCGTATCGTTCGCAACAGCCTTTGGCTATTTCTCACTCGCTACGCAACTCCTCCTTTTCCGCAAAAATCACGCTCGGCTCGCCTGCTCGGTTGTAAACGCCCTCCCGACGGCTCGCTGTCGCTACCGACTTTTGCGGATTTACGGCGGGAGCAAGCCCCCGCCCTACCGATACGACAACGCACAATCCGTAGGGACAGGGCTTGCCCCTGTCCGAAAGAAATTATATATAAGTCATATTGGCGGACAGCTCTTGCGGCTGTCCGTCACAGGCTCCCTTGTAAAGGGAGCTGTCATTTTTTGGATAACAAAAAATGACTGAGGGATTTTTATAAAATCATATAAAATCGACCTTGAAATCCCTCCGAGTTGCCTCACGGCAACCCACCTCCCTTTACAAGGGCGGCTTAGTCTTGCGAACATTTTAAATGGAAAACAACGGCAATTATTTATCCCTTTTACCGAAAAGCTTTTTCTCCAAAAACCAATCGGCAACAAAGGAAATGAGCATTATCACGGCTGTACCGATTATATTCAATTTCCATATCGAGGCGTTTTGGTATTCTCCGTTGTTTGTTCCGTAAAAATAAATTACAGCTTCAAACGAAAGATATACCGCAAGAAAGCATACAAGAAAAATTGCTTTGTATTTCGTCCTTGTCACAAGCATCACGCTCCGTTTAACAATATAACATTGTTCTTACAATTATATTAAAACTTATATTTTACAAAATGTCAATGAATTTTAATAAAAATATCGCCGCAGTTTAATCTCACGAAAAAACTGCGGCGAATATATTGTTATCTCATTTATTTGTGGAAAAGTGTTTTTGACTGTCTGTAAGGCTCGCAGGTAACATTTACGCCGAGCTTTTTAAGTGTGTGCAGGTCAACCTCGGAGAGGATAACCGTCGAATGCATCTGACAGCCGTCAAGCTTTTCAAGCGCTTTCATTGCCATTTCCGCAGTCGGGTTGGTTGCGGCTGAAATCGAAAGTGCAAGCAGGATTTCATCCGTGTGGAGCCTCGGGTTTTTGTTGCCGAGATGGTTGACTTTCAAATCCTGTATGGGCTCGATGATTTTTGGAGAAATGAGGTCAATATCGTCGTTGATATGCGCTATCTCTTTAAGTGCGTTGAGGAGCATTGCCGACGAAGCGCCCAAAAGGTCGGAGGTCTTGCCCGTAATTATCTTTCCGTTGTCAAGCTCGATTGCCGCCGCAGGCTCGCCTGTTCTGTCGCAGAGCTCGACCGCAGGCAAAACGCACTTCCTGTATTCGGGAACGATTTCAAGCTGCTTCATAATAAGCTCAAGATTGCGGATTTCGTTTGTGACATTTGCGCCGTTCTTTTTGTCGACAAGAGCCTTGTAATATCTTCTGATAACCTCCTGTTTTGACGCTTCCCTTACAACCTCGTCGTCGATTATGCAGTTGCCCGCCATATTGACGCCCATATCCGTGGGTGATTTATACGGCGAACCGCCGAAAATGCGCTCGAAAATAGCATTGAGGACGGGGAAAATTTCAATATCCCTGTTATAGTTTACCGTTGTGACGCCGTACGCTTCAAGGTGGAACGGGTCAATCATATTTACATCGTTCAAATCCGTTGTAGCCGCCTCGTAAGCGAGGTTTACGGGGTGTTTGAGCGGCAGGTTCCATATGGGGAATGTTTCAAACTTAGCATAGCCCGCACGGACGCCGTGCTTGTGCTCGTGATAGAGCTGAGACAGACAAACCGCCATTTTTCCGCTTCCGGGGCCCGGGGCGGTAACGACAACAAGCGAACGGGTGGTTTCGACAAATTCATTCTTTCCGTATCCGTCGTCGCTGACTATGAGCTGAACATCCTGCGGATAGTTTTCAATGCTGTAATGGCGGTAAACATTTACGCCGAGGCCCGTAAGCTTTTGTTGAAAAGCCACAGCCGACGGCTGATTGTTGAACTGCGTCATTACAACGCCGCTTACAAGCAGTCCGAAGTTCCTGTAAATATCGATAAGTCTTAAAACATCAAGGTCGTAGGTTATGCCTATGTCGCCTCTGACCTTGTTTTTTTCAATGTCGTTTGCGTTGATGGCGATAAGCATTTCCGCCTCGTCCTTTAATTCAAGCAGCATTTTCATTTTGCTGTCGGGTAAAAAGCCCGGAAGAACTCTTGATGCGTGGAAGTCGTCGAATATTTTTCCGCCGAATTCAAGATAAAGCTTGCCGCCGAATTCATTTATCCTCTGTCTTATGTGTTCTGATTGAGTTTTAAGGTATTTGTCGTTGTCAAAACCTATTTTCACTGTTCTGCCCCCTGTTACGGATTGAAAATATCATACAAAAGCACCCCGAAGCGGTTACACAACCGGTTCGAAGTGCGACACTTGATATTATAAAATAACAAAGATTAAAAATCAATAGTAATATAAAAACTTTGTCGAATTTTCATTTGAGGCTCCAGTCAATCGGAGTTTGACCCGACGCTGTGAGCAATTCGTTCGTTTTTGAAAAATGCTTGCAACCGAAAAAGCCGTTGTAAGCCGAAAGCGGGCTCGGGTGCGCAGCGGTAAGCTTGTAATGAATGGGGTTTGTGATAACCGACGCCTTTTTCCTTGCGTGTGCGCCCCAAAGCAAAAATACAACGGGTGTTTGCTTGTTGTTGAGCTCGGAAATTACCCTGTCGGTAAATATTTCCCAACCCATATCCTTGTGGCTGTTTGCCATACCCTCACGGACCGTCAACACGGTGTTGAGGAGCAGAACGCCCTGCTTTGCCCAGGATGTAAGCTCGCCGTGACCGACATTCATATCAATGCCGAGATCGGAGTGTATTTCCTTAAAAATGTTCTGAAGAGACGGAGGCGGGGGAGTGCCCTTTTTTACCGAAAAGCACATACCGTGCGCTTGACCCGCTCCGTGGTAGGGGTCCTGACCGATAATAACCGCCTTTGTGTCCGCAAACGAGGTACAGCGCAGTGCGTTGAAAATGTCGTTCATCGGCGGATATATCGTGTGGTTTTGATATTCTTCTTTAAGAAAATGCCTTAATCTTCTGTAATAAGGCTTATCGAATTCATCTTTGAGTATTTCGTCCCAATCGTTTCCCAAGTGCACCATTTGTATCACCTCACGGCTATTGTATCATAAGATTGACGGGTTTTCAAAAATTTTATGAAAAATTTTTCATAAACGCTTGACATATAATATATATGTGCTATAATCAAATCAACATATGAACAGATGTTCATATGATAATACGAAAAAGCGGAAACACCGCTTACAATAAACAACACGACGCCGAGCGTCAGAACGGAGAAAAGTTATGAAAAAATCTTACAAAATCGATGTTGATTGCGCCAACTGTGCCAACAAAATGGAAGAAGCCGCAAAAAAGACCGACGGAGTTAAGGATGCAACAGTAAACTTTATGATGCTTAAAATGAATGTTGAGTTTGACGAGGGCGCCGACGCCAAGGCTGTTATGAAGGATGTCCTTAAAAACTGCAAAAAGGTCGAGGACGACTGCGAAATTTACATCTGACATTTAGGGCGCAATCGTTTCGGTTGCGCTTTTTGAAACGGAGAGAGAACGATGACTAAGAAGCAGAAAAAAGTATTGATAAGAATTATAGTTTCGGCTATACTTATTATTGCGCTTAAAATACTCGGCAAATTCGTTACGCTTAACAGCTATCTTGAATTTGCGCTTTATATGGTGCCGTATTTCATTATCGGTTACGATATTCTTAAAAAGGCTCTTATGGGCATTAAGAACAAGCAGGTGTTTGACGAAAACTTCCTTATGGCGGTCGCAACAGTCGGCGCAATAGCGTTGGGCGACTATACCGAGGGCGTTTCGGTTATGCTTTTCTATCAGATAGGCGAACTTTTCCAGAGCTATGCTGTCGGAAAGAGCCGCAGAAACATATCGGAGCTTATGGACATTAGACCCGACTATGCGAACATTGAGGAAAACGGCGAATTAAAGCAGGTTGACCCCGACGAGGTCGAGATAGGCTCGATAATCGTTGTAACCCCCGGCGAAAAGGTGCCGATAGACGGCGTTGTAACCGAAGGCGCTTCCTCGCTTAACACAAGTGCACTTACGGGCGAGAGCGTTCCGAGGGAGGTTAAGGCAGGCGACGAAATAGTCAGCGGCTGTATAAACCTTTCGGGCGTTATAAAGGTTAAAACCACAAAAGAGTTCGGCGAGTCAACGGTTTCAAAGATACTTGACCTTGTTGAAAACGCAACCTCGAAGAAATCACGTTCGGAGAATTTCATTTCAAAATTCGCACGCTATTATACGCCTACGGTATGCTTCAGCGCACTGGCGCTCGCACTCATACCGCCGATTATAAATCTTATTGCGGGCAATGCCGCATCGTTCGGCACTTGGGTTTACAGAGCGCTTACCTTCCTTGTAATAAGCTGCCCGTGCGCCGTTGTAATCAGCGTACCGCTGAGTTTCTTTGCGGGAATAGGCGGAGCGAGCAACGCAGGCGTACTTGTCAAGGGCTCTAACTATCTTGAGACGCTTTCAAAGACAAAATATGTCCTTTTCGACAAAACGGGCACTATGACAAAGGGCGTTTTCGAGGTTGTCGGAGTTCACGATAACACGATAGATAAAGATGAGCTGATAGAGCTTGCGGCTTATGCCGAAAGCTACTCCACGCACCCGATAAGCAAGAGCTTACAGGCGGCTTACGGACAGGAAATCGACAAGCAGAGGGTTTCCGATGTCAAGGAAATTTCGGGTCACGGCGTTATCGCAAAGGTTGACGGTAAAGAGGTTGCCGCAGGCAACGGAAAGCTTATGGATAAGCTCGGAATAAAATATACCGAGTGTAAGGAAGTCGGCACAAAGGTGCATATTGCCGTTGACGGAAAATATGCGGGACATATCCTGATTTCCGATGTCGTAAAGCCCACTTCAAAGCAGGCTATTTCAGAGCTTAAAAAGGCAGGAGTCAAAAAGACGGTTATGCTCACGGGCGATGCTTCCGATGTTGCAAATCAGGTTGCCGAAGAGCTTGGAATTGACGAGGTTTACAGCGAGTTGCTGCCTGCCGACAAGGTCTCAAAGGTTGAAGAGATTTTGTCGAAAAAGGGCGAAAAGGAAAAGCTTGCGTTTGTCGGCGACGGCATAAATGACGCTCCCGTACTTTCGAGAGCCGATATAGGTATCGCAATGGGCGCTATGGGCTCGGACGCGGCTATCGAGGCGGCGGATATAGTCCTTATGGACGACGACCCGCTTAAAATCGCAAAGGCTATTAAAATTTCAAGGAAATGCCTTAGAATTGTATATGAAAACATCACATTTGCGCTCGGCGTAAAGCTTGTGTGCCTTGTATTAGGCGCTTTGGGTATTGCGAATATGTGGGCGGCAATCTTCGCAGATGTCGGAGTAATGGTAATTGCCGTATTGAACGCAATCCGTGCGCTGATGGTTAAAAAACTGTAATTGAAAGAGGTAAAAACGATGGAGAAAGAATTAGACTGCTGTGAGGTAAACGAGGTTCACGGTTCGGTGCTTAAAAAGGTAATCGACGAGATGCCCGACGAGGTTGAGCTCTATAATCTCGCAGAGCTGTTCAAGGTGTTCGGCGACTCGACAAGGATACGCATACTTTATGTACTCTTTGAGGCTGAGGTCTGTGTGTGCGACTTGGCTTCGGCGCTGAATATGAACCAGTCGGCTATCTCGCATCAGTTGAAGATATTAAAGCAGAACAAGCTTGTCAAGGCGCGCCGTGAGGGCAAGTCGGTGTTCTATTCGCTTGCCGACGAGCATGTCCGCACGATAATCGCTCAGGGACAGGAGCATATCGAGGAATAATAAATCGAGAAAATAAAAGACCGCAGAGGTATTAAGCCTTTGCGGTCTTTTGCGTATTCGTGTTACAGGAATTATTTGAGCTTTGCACCGTCGGAAAATGCCTTTCCGACAACCTCGCCGAGAACACGGTAGGTGTTGTGTACGGGCTCATATGAAATGGGTCTGAACTTGTCGAGGTCGGGTTTGCCGTTTTCATCAAGTATTTTTTCATCAGCGCTGATGTTGACAATTCTGCCTATGATGTTGCCCTCGCTTGTGGTCTTTACAAACTCACATTCAAGCGCAAGCGGAAGCTCGTTGATAACAGGTGCGTCAACAAATTCACTCTTTATTACCGTAAAGCCCGATTTTTTCATTTTGTCGGGTGTGTTGTTGCCCGAAACAATACCAACATAGTCGCTTGCAGCTACATTGTCCGCATCGGCAAAGCTTACGGTAAATGCACCCTTGCTTTTGATGTTCTTTGTGGTTTTGTGGCTTTCGCTCAGGCACAGCTCAACGAGGTCGGAATCGTAAAGTCCGCCCCAAGCGGCGTTCATTGCGTCTGCGTTTCCGTTTTCGTCATATGTGCCTATAATGAGGACGGGAAGCGGATAAAACCACGGATTAGCCTTAAAATTCTTTCTCACGGTAATTCCTCCTTGAATTGTTTATGTGTTTATGATAACACCTAAAGTCGGGTTTATGTCAACGGTGTTTTGAGTTCTTTTTTCCATTTCTTCAGAACGCCGAAATAAATTACAATTCCGATACCGCCTGCGATTATTTCGGAAATCGGAAAAGCGCACCAGGTGTAATTCAAGCCGAATTCGGCAAGTATGCGGAATATCGGGATAAGGCAGAAAACCTGCCTTGTAAGCGACAGTATAAGACTTGTTCCGCCGTAGCCGATAGCCTGGAAGAACACGGGCATCATAAGCGATATTACGGCGGGCAAAAAACTTGCGCCGATTATCGGAAACGCAACCGAGCCTATACTCATAACCTCTTCGCTTTTTGAGAATATCGACATAAGCCTTTCGGGAAAGAACACGAAGCAGACTATGCCGACTATCATAAACGCCGCCGATATAAGGCAGGAAAAGTTCATAATGTCACGGCATCTGCGATAGCTTTTGTTTGCGTAGTTGTAGCTTAATACGGGCACGATACAGGTTTGAAGCCCGAACAGCGGAATAAAGAAGAATGACTGCGCCTTGTAGTACAGTCCGAGCACCGTTACCGCAGAGTCGGAGAAGCCCGCAAGTATCACATTGAGGGCGACTATATAAACCGTGTACAGTAGCTGCATAATTATTGACGGATAGCCGTAGCGGTATATCATTTTTATGTAATGGGAAAGTTTTTTTACTTCGGGCGGCTTGCAGAAGCCTTTTATTCCCGTGATTATCGCCGCAATAATCTGACCGCACACGGTGGCGTATGCCGCACCCGCAACGCCCATTTCGGGCAAAAATCCGACGCCGAATATCAGAAGCGGGTCAAGCACGATGTTTGTCAGAGCACCGATTATCTGCGCCGCCATCGGGAGCTTCATATTGCCCCGCGCCTGGAGTACCTTTGTCCAGTTGCCCTCCAAAAATGCTCCGATACTGCCTATGCAGACTATATTGCCGTAGGTTACGGCGTCTGCAACCGCCTCGGGCGACTTTGCCGAGGTCATAACATACGGTTTCATAACAAGAACGGATGTAAGCGCAAAAACAGCCCATGTCACAAAGCCGAGCAGCATACCCGTGCCTCCTGCCTCGTCGGCGTCCTTTGACTTGCTCTGTGCGAATTTGCGTGCCATATATGTGTTTACGCCCACTCCCGTGCCGACGGCGAGAGCAATTATTATAAGTTGAATGGGATATATAACCGACAGCGCCGTAAGAGCCTCGTCGGAATACCTGCCGACGAAGAAGCTGTCAACAATGTTGTAAAGCGCCTGTATCAGTTGTGCGAGCATAACGGGAGGCGCAGTTCTGAACAATATTTTTGAAATTTTTTCCGTGCCGAAAAAATTTGGGTCGGATAAGCCCTTTCTGCCCATAATACGCCGCCTTTCGCAGTAAAATACATTAAAATTATAAGAGGTCGGAGTGCCTTTGTCAACAAGCTGTATATGTGCACAGTGAACATAAAATTATAGTTATTGAATATGGTTTTTATTTATGATACAATAAACCTGTAATGTGCACAGACACATACAGGAAAGGAAAAAGCGAAATGGATATTCAAGTTATTAAAGACCAGATTTGCGATGTCTGCCATAAAATGTGGCAGCTCGGTTGGGTTGCGGCAAACGACGGAAATGTCAGCGCAAAGCTTGACGACGGCACGATTTTGGCAACGCCCACGGGAATGAGCAAATCTTTTATTACACCCGATAAGCTCATAAGAATCGACTCAAAGGGCAATGTCTTAGAGGCGGCGGAGGGACTTCGTCCGTCAAGCGAGATTAAAATGCATTTGCGTTGTTATGACAAGAGAGAGGATGTTTTCAGCGTTATTCACGCCCATCCTCCGGGAGCAACGGGTTTTGCCGTAGCGCACAAGGCTATGGATATGTACAATATGATTGAGGATGTTGCGGCTATCGGCGCAGTTCCGCTTACGCCCTACGGTACGCCGTCCACAACGGAGGTTCCCGACGCTATTGAGCCCTATCTTGACGAGCACGATGTTATGCTGCTTGAAAACCACGGTGCACTCGCAGTCGGAAGCGATGTAATCACCGCCTTTTACAGAATGGAAAGCCTTGAGCTTTGGGCGAAGATTACAATAAATGCGGTTATCCTCGGCGGAAGCCATGATATTGACCGTAAGAACATACAGAAGCTCATTGATTTAAGAAGCTATTACAGAATTACGGGCAGACACCCCGGCTACAAGGTATTCAACCCCGACGACGAAATGCTTCACAAGCAGGAGGACTGATTATGCTTAAAGGTATCAACCCGATAATTTCCCCCGAGCTTCTCAAGGCGCTTTGCGAAATGGGCCACGGGGACGAGCTTGTTATTGCAGACGGCAATTTTCCGAGCGAGAGCATAGGCAAAAACGCCGTTGTTGTCCGTGCGGACGGCCATTCTGCGGCGGATATGCTTGACGCCGTTTTGTCGCTTATCCCGCTTGACACATATACGGAAAAGCCCGTTGCTTTGATGGAGGTTGTCAAGGGCGACGACACTCCCACGCCGACGATTTGGGCGGAATACGACAAAATTCTTACAAAATACGAGCCCGAACATCACGACATTGAAATGACGGAACGCTTTGCTTTTTATGAGAGGGCGAAAAAGGCTTATCTTATAATTGCCACGGGCGAGACGGCAATTTACGCCAATGTTCTTCTCAAAAAGGGAGTAGTAAAAGCATGAGCCGTGTATTAGCGTTCGATTTCGGCGCGTCTACGGGCAGGGCGATACTCGGAGAATACGAAAACGGCAGGCTCACTTACCGTGAAGTACACCGCTTTGACAATGAATTGGTCAGGGAGAACGGAAAGCTCTGTTGGAATTTTCCTTATCTTCTCTCGGAGGTTAAAAAGGCTGTCGATACGGCGGGAGATGTTGACTCGCTTGCCTTTGACACATGGGGCGTCGATTACGGAATAATCGACAGGGACGGAAAGCTTGTTTCGCTGCCCGTCTGTTACCGTGATACAAGAACAAGCGGTGCGCCCGAAAGGCTTTTTGAAAAAATTTCCCCCGAGCGTTTGTATGCCCTTACGGGAAATCAGATAATGAACATAAACACGCTCTTTCAATTGAGCGTTGAGGAAAACGACGGGGATATGACCCTGTTTATGCCCGACCTGTTTGCATATTCGCTGTGCGGTGTGAAATCTGCCGAACAGACAATAGCCTCGACTTCGCAGATGCTTGATTTGGAAAAGGTGTGTTGGCAAAAAGAGGCCTTTGCGCTCACGGGGAAGAACGAAAAAATGCTTCCGCCGATTGTGAAAAGCGCAAGCGTTGCAGGGGAATACAAGGGCATAAAGGTTATAAAGGTTGCGGGGCACGATACGCAGTGCGCCGTATGCGCCATGCCCGAAAAGGACGGCGAAACACCCGCTTTTCTCTCCTGCGGAACATGGTCGCTCATAGGCTGTGAAAACGATTTGCCGATACTTTCCGAAAAGAGTATGAACGACGAGCTTTCAAACGAGCTCGGCGCAAACGGCAAGATAAATTATCTCAAAAACATAAGCGGTCTTTGGCTTATTCAGGAGATAAGACGCAATTTCAGAAAAGACGGCAAGGAGTATTCCTACAACGATATGGAGCAGCTTGCAAGGCGTGAAAAGCCGTTCGATTTCTTTATAGACCCCGACGCTCCCGTGTTTGCGGCTCCCGAAAATATGCCCGAAAAAATCCGCAGCTTTTGCGAAAAAACAGGTCAGGGCACGCCCGAAACGGACGGTGCGCTTGTCAGGTGCATATATGAAAGCCTTGCGATGAAATATCGCTTTGCAATCAGGCAGATTGAGGAGAACACGGGAAAGAAATTCGATGTGCTCCATCTGCTCGGCGGCGGAACAAAGGACAGCTTCCTGTGCCAGATGACGGCGGACAGCCTCAACATCCCCGTGACGGCAGGACCGACGGAGGCTACGGCACTCGGAAATATTATGCTGCAGCTTATAGCCCTCGGCGAGATTGAAAGCGTGAAAGAGGGCAGGCGTATCCTTGCTTCTTCGGAGAGCGTGAAAACATATCTCCCCGAAAATTCGGAGGAATTCGCCTCGGCATACGAAAAATTTGAAAACATTATAAAATAACATAAAGGAGAAAGTATTATGAAATATCCTAAAATAGGTATTCGTCCCGTTATCGACGGCAGATGGGGCGGAGTCCGTGAAAGCCTTGAAAACCAGACTATGGGTATGGCAACTTCGGCGGCAAAGCTTATCGAAGAAAATCTTTGCTATCCCGACGGCACACCCGTACAGTGCGTTGTCTGCAACACGACAATCGGCGGCGGTGCAGAGGCGGCGGCTTGCGAGGAACAGTTCTCGGGCGAAAATGTAATCGCAACGCTTACGGTTACACCCTGCTGGTGCTACGGTATGGAAACCTACGATATGAACCCGAAAACCATTAAGGCTGTTTGGGGCTTTAACGGAACGGAAAGACCCGGCGCCGTTTACCTTGCGGCTGTTATGGCGGCTTACGCACAGAACGGTATGCCCGCATTTTCGATTTACGGACACGATGTTCAGGATATGGACGACAGAACAATCCCTGAGGATGTTGCAGAGAAGATTTTGCGTTTTGCAAAATGTGCGGTATCGGTCGGCTGGATGAAAAACAAGTCCTATGTTAACCTCGGCGGTGTGGCAATGGGTATCGCAGGCTCTTATTGCAACGCTTCGTTCTTCAGAGAGTACCTCGGAATACGCCCCGAATGGGTGGATATGACGGAAATCGTCCGCAGAATTACGCTCGGAATTTACGACCATGACGAGTACGACAAGGCTATCAAATGGGTTAAGGAAAACTGCAAAGAGGGCTTTGATGTAAACGCAGGTAAGGATTTGCCCGAGATTATAAGAAAATCAAAGGTTGTTGACCCCGATAAGGATTGGGAATTCATTACAAAGATGACCTTGGTTGTTCACGATATTCTATTCGGCAACAAGAAGCTCGACGAGATGGGCTGGCACGAAGAGGCTCTCGGTAAAAATGCGGTTGCAGGCGGCTTCCAGGGACAGAGAAACTGGACGGACTGGCTCCCTAACGCAGACTTTACAGAGGCTCTTATGGCTTCGACCTTTAACTGGAACGGTAAGAAAATGCCCACTCCGTTCGCAACCGAAAACGACACCCTCAACGGTGCGTCAATGATTTTGGGAACTCTTGTTTCCGACACCGCTCCGTGCTTCCACGATGTCCGTACATACTGGAGCCCCGACGCTTGCGAAAGAGTTACGGGAAAGAGACCCGACGGCGTTGCAAAGGACGGCTTTATCCATCTTATCAACTCGGGCGCTACCGCTCTTGACGGCTGCGGCGCTTCAAAGAACGAGAACGGCGAGAGCTGTATGAAACCGTTCTGGAAGATGACCGACAAGGATATAGACGCTTGCCTTGAGGCGACCGATTGGTGCAGGGCAAACTATGAATATTTCAGAGGCGGCGGATTCTCTTCGCACTTCCGTTGTAAGGCTCAGATGCCCGTTACAATGCTTCGTATAAACATTGTTGACGGCATAGGACCTGTTCTCCAGCTTGCCGAGGGCTACACGGTTGACCTGCCCGACGAAATTCACAACATAATCGACCAAAGAACCGACAAGACCTGGCCGACAACCTGGTTCGCACCGAAAATCACGGGAGAGGGCGCATTCAAGGATGTTTACAGTGTAATGGCTAACTGGGGCGCAAACCACGGCGTAACGGTTTACGGTCATGTGGGCGACAAGCTTATCACTCTCGCATCAATGCTCAGAATCCCCGTAAATATGCACAATGTCGAAGAGGCAAGAATATTCCGTCCGCATTGCTGGGCGGCGTTCGGCACGGACGACAGACAGGCTGCCGATTACAGCGCCTGCAAGACCTACGGAGCACTTTACAAATAACAGGCTTATGACGAAAACCGTATCCGCAAGGATACGGTTTTCGGAAATTAAATGAAAGTCTTGCATAGTGTAAAACGGGAATAAAATGTTAATTTTGTTAAAAAAACAAAGTATAATCAAACTAATTCGCTACACATTTATGTAAAGACACTTTGAATAGTGTTAAAATAAATATCAAGGAGGTAGATCAATATGACACACGATCTTAGAGCTATTGGAAGAAGAATTGCAACAGTACGCAGAGAGATGAATTTGTCTCAGAAGGACCTTGCAGCAAAAATCAATATTTCAAACAACCATTTGTCAAATATTGAGACAGGTAAATCTGCACCCGGTTTTGCGACATTCCTTGACATTTGTACTATTCTTAACGCTGATGTTACATACATCATAGGCGGAGACATTTATCCTTCTCCCGATGACGCAACAATCAACAGATTTAAGAGAAAGAGCCCGCAGGACAAGCAGACAATCGGCAGAATTATCGACATATTCCCCGATATGCCCGTACTTTAATCCTAACGGACACACTATCTGTTTTTTGAAACAATAAAACCAAAGCGCATAATTTACTTGGCGGGTAAGTTATGCGCTTTTCGTTTGTCCTTTTGCATTTTGACTCTACCGAGCATAGGTTGAATATATGCCGCAGACGGAATAGAATATCCTCAAGGAGGAAATGCTATGAATAAATATGTTACGGGTGCATTTATAAAAGAGCTTCGTGAAAAAAGAGGGCTTACCCAAAACGAATTGGCACAGAGGCTGTGTGTTTCCGACAAGGCGGTGTCAAAGTGGGAAACGGGAAAGGGCTATCCCGACATAAGTCTTTTACAGCCGCTTGCCGAGACCTTTTGCATATCGGTCGCACAGCTGTTGTCGGGTAACGATGTCAAAAACACAAATGTATCTTCAAATGCGCTGAAAACCAAGTTCTATGTTTGCCCTGTGTGCGGCAATGTGATAACCGCAATGGGAGAGGCCTCGATTTACTGCCACGGAATAGAACTCGTTGCCCTTGAAGCGGAGCCTGCCGGCGAACGGCATAAAATCTCTGCGGAAAAGGTTGAGGACGAATACTTCGTAAATATCGACTGCGAAATGACAAAGAGCCACTATATATCTTTTATCGCGGCGGTGTCATCGGACAGGGTACAGATTGTCAAGACCTATCCCGAGGGAAGCGCTTCGGCAAGATTCAAATCGTCGGATGTTCGGAAAATTTATTTTTACTGTAACAGAGACGGTTTGTTCTTTGAAAAAATATGATGATTAACGGCGAATTCGGTTTCGCCGTTTTTTATGTTGAAATAAATTCGGTTTTTTGTTATAATCGAAATACTATTTGAAAAATATGTTGTTAGGGGATTAGGAAATGGAAAAGAAACAGACGCGAGGCGGATTTTCAAGCTCGCTCGGCTTTATACTTGCGGCGGCGGGCTCGGCAATAGGCCTCGGAAATTTATGGCGCTTCCCGTATCTTGCGGCGAAGGACGGCGGCGGATTGTTTATCGTAACTTATATAATCTTTTCGCTGACCTTCGGTTTTGCACTTATGACAACGGAAATAGCAATCGGCAGAAAAACGGGATTGAGCCCGTTTCAGGCATACGGCAAGGTTGATAAACGCTTCGGATTTTTGGGTGTTCTTGCAACGGCGGTGCCGATACTGATTTTCCCGTATTACTGCGTTATCGGCGGTTGGGTTACAAAGTATGCGTTTACCTACATTTCGGGCGAGGCGTCGCATATCAGCGCGGTGGGACCGAATCAATTTTTCAGCGATTTCATAACTGCCAAGTCGTCGCCCGTTATATGGTTCCTTGTGTTTATGGCACTTACGGCTGTTGTCGTAATTCTCGGCGTGGACAAGGGAATCGAAAAGGCGTCAAAGATAATGATGCCGATACTTGCGGTGCTTATCATCGGTATTTCGATTTATTCGCTTACGCTTAAACACACCGATGAAAACGGAGTTACACGCACCGCTTTGGAGGGCGTAAAGATTTATCTCATACCCGACCTTAAAGGAATCACGCCCGCAAAGTTCATAACCGTGGCGCTTGACGCAATGGGTCAGATGTTCTATTCGATGAGCCTTGCCATGGGAATTATGATAACCTACGGCTCATATTGCAGAAAGGACAGCAACCTTGTATCGTCCGTAAATCAGATTGAAATTTTCGACACGGGCGTTGCGCTCCTTGCGGGTCTTATTATGATACCGACCGTTTATGCCTTCCAGGGCAGAGAGGGACTTACTCAGGCGGGCCCCGGACTTATGTTCAAGGCTATTCCCTCGATATTCGAACAGATGGGTAAGCTCGGTCCGATAATCGGAGCGCTTTTCTTCCTGCTTGTGCTTTTTGCGGCGCTTACATCGTCAATTTCGCTTATGGAAACGGTGGCTTCGGTGTTTATCGACCGCTTTAAGATGTCAAGACCCAAGGCTACGGGCGTGGCGTTCTTTATATCGGTAATTATCGGCCTGGCGGTTTGCTTCGGTTATAATATATGGTACTTTGAAGCAACGCTTCCCAACGGAGCAACGGGACAGCAGATGCTTGATATTCTCGACTACTTCTCGAACAGTATTTTAATGCCGATAGTTTCTATCCTTACCTGTGTTCTCATAGGCTGGGTGGTAAAACCTCAGTATGTTATCGACGAGGTGAAGCAGGGCCTCGGAAACAAGAAATTCGGCAGGGAAAAGCTGTATGTGGTTATGATGAAATTCGTAGCCCCCGTGCTTCTCTTCCTTATCTTCCTGCAGGCGTTTAATGTATTTTCGTTTTTGAACTGACAAAAATCCCTTATCATTGCAGTGCTTTGATAAGGGGTTTTCTTATTTAATACTGTTGTCGTCAAAACAATAATCCACACCGTCGTTATCCGCCGTGCATAAAACGGTTGAGTGTATGATATTTTTCAGCTTGAACATAATGTGCGGATAAACTCTTTTCGAGCTGTTGCATATTACGCTGTATTCGGGCGACAGCTTTTTGAGGAAGTACAGCGAGGACGAGAACGGGTATCCGTGGTGTCCGACTTTGAGCAGGTCGATTTTTCCGACCTTGTTCGCAAGCGGAATTTCGCCGAGCGTCTTATTGGTAAAGTCTCCCGTGAGCAGCGCTCTGTGGCTGCCGTTTTCGACAAGGCAGACAACGCTGTTTACATTGTCGCCGTATTTTATAAGCCGCTTTTTTGCACTTGCGTTATAAAATGTGATTTTGAGGTTTCCGAGCATTTGCGTTTTACCCTCAAACTCCTCGATTATCGGTACATTTCGGCTTTCAAGGGCGTTCTTCATCTGCTCGTAGACCTCTCGGTTATCCCAACGCAGTCTCTCATAAATAAAGACATCTTTGTTTAAATACGGCTTCAGATACGCAAGCTTCACATTGATTTTCGGGTTGCTTATCACGGTGTCAAATCCGCCCAAATGGTCGGAGTGAGCGTGTGTGCCGAGAACAAAGTCAAGAGTTACATTGCCGTCACTGTCGGCGCAGTGATTAAAAAGCCAATCGCATATATAATCCTCATAGCCCTTATATTTGAGATGCGGCTTGTCGGCAGGGTAGTCGTTGTCCTCTGCGGCGTCAATCATTGCGTAATGTCCGTCGCTTTCGAGCACGATACAGTCGGAATTGTTTGTGTTCAGAAAATGAATAAAGTCGCCCATTGTCTATAACAGCTCCTTTTCAAGATAAGTCATTATATTTTCGTCGTTTGAACAGATGATTTTGTCGGCGAGCGCTTTCAGCTCGGGACAGGCGTTTGAAACGGCGTATTTTTTTGCGTCTGTTTGAAATGCGGTAATATCATTTTTGCTGTCTCCCGCAACGGTAACGCGGCTTACGGGGATTTCGATAATTTCGCAAAGCCTTTCAAGAGCCTTACCCTTGCTTGTTCCCGAACATATTATTTCAAGGTTGCTCGTCATTGATGAGGTTATTTCAACTTCTCCGTCTTTTTTGAGCAATTCGATACATTCAAGCCTTTCCGACTCGTTTTTGAAAAAGACATCAAACATTTCAATTTCCCGAGTCGGCTCCGTTACGATTTCCGTAAGGCTCGGCACGGGTCGGCGGCTTATGTGCATTTCGGGGATGAAGCCCTCGTCAATTCGGTACATCCTGAACATCTCGTCGCTGAACTTGTCTTTGCTCGCATAAGGAACGCCGTCGGCATAAATCTCAATAAATGTTTCGTATTTTGACAAAAGCTCAAACAAACATACGGCTTTTTTGTGCGGAATGCAGTTGCCGAATACGGCTTCGCCCTTGCCGGTTGCCGCCGCCGCTCCGTTTGAGTAAATCATATATGCTATGTCGCCGCATTTCCTGAGAACTTCGGGAATTTCGTAAAATGTTCTGCCCGTGAGCAGGATTGTTTTTATTCCCGCCGAACCGAGACGGCGTATTGCGGCAAGATTTTCCGCAGACACTTCGTTTTTGCTTGAGAGCAATGTTCCGTCAAGGTCTGTCGCTATTGCAAGAGAATTGTTTTTGTTAATTTTAATCACATACCTTTTTAAGATTTGTCATCTTATATGATAAGCTCGGCAAGCCGCCGTGTCAACAAAAGCAAAGCAGTCAGGCTTGCTGAGGCTTTTTTCTGCGGTGTATTACAAAGCGGTTTAGGGGATATGTCCATAAGGTGGGCACGGTCATCACAACAAGCTTTGTAAGCGCCTGCACAAGGGCGTTGTCCCAGCCGTTGTTTTTGATAACCGTTCCGAGAAAAGCTCCGAACCATGTGTTGAACGCTATAGTGCAGGCAACCATAATTGCATAAACCACTGTTGAGAATACGGGGTTTGCGTCAGCCTTAAAGGTAAGCTTACGGTTCATTATGTATGCTGCGGCATAGCCGATTATCGCCGATACGGCATAGGAATAGAGGTAGCCCTTGTATTCGATGCCGAGAAAATTGAGCACCGCATTGTCAGTTACGGGCGTGACATTCAACGATTTGAAAACAACATACTGTAAAAACATAAATACGCCGAGTTCCAAAACCGAGGTGCTCGCTCCCGTGAAAGTGAATTTTACAAATTTCCATAGTTCGGCGTGCTTTTCGGTAAAAGCAGTTATCTTTTCTTTCATCTCTTTGCCTCCGATTTTTTATAAATGACCGCCGAAACGCATACGAGCGCCGCTGTGACCGCAAGCCAAATAAGTGTAAGTCCCGCAAAGGACGGGAAGCCTATTTTGCCGACACTTCGGGAATATAAATATTCGCCCGTAAGAAATGCCGCAACCGAGAATATAAAAGCGACTGCGATTTTTTTCATATTTACCGTCTCCGTTTTGTTTGTTTTGTTTACAAAAACAGAATATCCCTTTCGGCGGATTTTCGAAACCTTGTTTGTGTAAAATGAAAGTAAAGATAAAGTAAAATAATAAGGCTTGATTTTTTAGAAAAGATGTTATATTATATTTTTAATTCATAGCAAATCAGTCTGATATAAATTACGGGAGGCGTATTTATGAATAAAATACATTTTGATGTTGAGACCGACGGCTTTTACGGCGCTTATTGGGAGTGTCCCGAGAAAACCGACTGCGGAATTATTGCAATGCTCGGCGACGACCCCGAGGACCATATGGCTCGTTCGGCGGTCAAATGGCTGCATAAAAGGGGCGTAAATGTGCTTACAATGTCGCCCGGAAAGAAGAATTACAGCCATCACAACTATCCGCTCGAAAGGGTGGAGAGCGCAGTTGCGTATCTCAAATCGCACGGCAACAAAAAGGTCGGAATTGCGGGCGCGTCCACAACGGCTACACTTGCGCTGACGGCGGCTTCATATTTTAATGATATTTCGCTTACCATTGCAATGACTCCGAGCGATTTTATCTGGCAGGGCTTTGAGCAGGGCAAGAGAGACGGATATACAGAGTGGCCGATTGAAAACGAGTCGCTGTTTACATACAGGGGCGAACCGCTGCCGTATATGCCGTTTAAGTATCAGCACCCCGAGTACGGCAGGATTATGAAGGAAGAGTGCAAGCGCACGGGCGATATGCTTTCCTCCGTAAAGCTGTTTGAGGACTCGGAAAAGGACAGACCCCATCCCGAGGACGAGATGATAAAGGTCGAAAACATAAAGGGAAAGCTCGTCTTAATCGGTGCGGAGGACGACTCGCTCTGGAACGCCGCAAAATATATCCGCAGAATGGAAAAACGGCTGTCCGAAAAGCCGCACGACTGCGATGTCGAAATTGCGGTATACGAACACGGAACGCATTTTGTGTTCCCCGAGAGTATGCTCAAATGTATGCTTCCCGTAGGTGCGGATTTGTTTGTGAAGATTGCGTTCGTTGCGGCTAAAAAATATCCGCAGGAGTGCAAGCAGACGAGAATTGACATTGACCGACGCATATGCAAGGCGATTTCGGATTGGAAAAAGATATAAAAATGTGCAAAAAGCTATTGACAAATGTTGAAAAACGATATAATATAACACTGTTATATGATTTGCGGGGTGTTGATGTTGACTGAAAACTCGACTTTAGAGAAAATACAGTCGGCTGCCGAAGCGGAATTTTCTGAAAAAGGCTTTAAGTCGGCGTCCCTTCGCAATATTGTAAAAACCGCAGGTGTTACCACCGGAGCGTTCTACGGATATTACAACAGCAAGGAAGAACTGTTCGGTGCGCTTGTCAAAGAGGCATATGATTATGTCCTTGACACCTACAAGAGGTCATTGAACGATTTCGATGAACTCCCCGACACTGAAAAACCGCAGCATATGGGCAAGGCGGGCGGAAACTGCATGAAAGAAATTTTGGTTTACGCCTACTCTCATAAATCGGCGCTGAGGCTTATTCTGCTTCATTCCGACGGAACGGAATATTCGGGAATGGTTGATAAGATGGTGGAGCTTGAAGTTGAGGCAACGCACAGGTATTATGACACCCTGCGCCGTCTCGGCCGCAAGGTCCCGTATATCGACGAACGGCTTGAACACATTCTCGTCACAGGAATGATGAACGCCTGTTTTGAGATGGTAATCCACGATATGAGCTTTGAAAAGGCGGAAAAATATCTTGAAGAGCTCAATGCGTTTTACACTGCGGGCTGGTTAAAAATTATGGGGCAGTAATGCTCTTTAATTTTTAGCGCAGAGTTAGCGGTTGCTAACTCAAATAACAGTTTTGTATATCGTTACAAGGAGGTAATTTCTTTGAAAGAAGAGAAAAAGCAGTCAAATTTAAGCCGCTTGCTTGAATATGCGGGCTCACGCAAGGCACTTGTATATCTTTCCTGGGTCCTGTCCGCCGCAAGCGCATTTTTAGCGCTTATGCCGTTTTGGTATATCTGGCGCATACTTAAAGAGGTCATAGAGGTTGCGCCGAATTATTCCGAAGCGCAGAATGTAACCTCGTACGGCTGGACGGCAGTGCTGTTTGCGGTGCTTACGGTGCTTGTGTATATAGCGGGTCTTATGTGCTCGCACGCCGCAGCGTTCAGAATAGCGACAAACATCAGGATAGACCTGACAAACCATATATCAAAATTCCCGTTGGGAAAGCTTGAAGAATTCGGAAGCGGTAAGCTTCGCAGAGTTATTTCGGAGACCTCGGGAGCTGCGGAGGCATACCTTGCGCATCAGCTTCCCGATAAATACCGTGCTATGGCAAACATAGTCGGTATGCTCATTCTGTTGTTCGTTTTCGATTGGAGAATAGGTCTTTTGAGCCTTGTGCCGGTCGTTATAGCTTTCATTTGTATGAGCGGTATGACGGGCAAAAATATGCAGCAGAAGATGACCGAATACCAAAATTCGTTGAGCGATATGTCCAACGAAGCGGTTGAATATGTAAGAGGTATTCCCGTTGTAAAGACCTTCGGTCAGACCGTGTTCTCATTTAAGAAATTCAAGGCGACCATCGACAACTACGAAAAATGGACGACCGATTACACGCTTAATCTCCGCGGACCGATGATGCTTTACACTCTTGCGGTAAACAGCGTGTTCGCATTCCTTATCATTGCGGGCTTTTGGTTCTCGCACGGAAGCGTTACGGGAGAATTTTTGCTCAATATGCTTTTCTACATAATCGTAACTCCCGTTATTTCGCTTACAATGACAAGACTTATGTATATGAGCGAAAACAATATGATAGTAAATGACGCCATTGCGAGAATTGACGAGGTTCTCGGCTGCGAGGAGCTTCCCGTATCGGATAAGCCCGCTCATCCCGCAGACCGCTCGGTTGAGCTTGAAAATGTTAAGTTTTCGTATGACGGAGTTAAGAATGCGGTTGACGGCGTGTCGCTTAAAATCGGCGACGGACAGACCGTAGCGTTCGTCGGTCCCTCGGGCAGCGGTAAGACAACGCTTGCAAACATCATCGCAAGGTTCTTCGACCCGCAGTCGGGTAAGGTACTCATAGGCGGCACGGATGTAAAGGATATTGACAAAAACGAGCTTATGGAAACCGTTTCCTTTGTTTTCCAGGACAGCAAGCTTATAAAGGCGTCAATCCTCGACAATGTCCGCCTCGGCAAAAAGGACGCAACCGAAAAAGAGGTTACGGACGCACTCAAAGCCGCACAGTGTACGGATATTATCGAAAAATTCCCCGATGGAATAAATACCGTAATCGGCTCAAAAGGCGTATATCTTTCGGGCGGCGAAACACAGAGAATTGCCGTTGCGAGGGCTATGCTCAAAAACTCGCCGATAATCATACTTGACGAGGCGACAGCCTATGCCGACCCCGACAATGAGGTCAAGGTGCAGAGGGCTATGAACGAGCTTGCCAAGGGCAAGACGGTAATTATGATAGCTCACAGGCTCTCGACGGTAGTCAACGCAGACAAGATATTTGTTATGAAGGACGGAAAGCTCGAACAGAGCGGTGCGTTCTCCGAACTCTCCGAGAAAGACGGACTGTTCTCACAGATGTGGAACGACTATTGCAAGTCCGTTGAGTGGAAAGTATCAAAGGAGGGGTAAGAGATGATTAAAAAACTGCAAAGAAGATTTGCCCTTTCAAGAAAAGGCACAATAGATACAATTAAGGGCAGTTTGTTCTGCGCCTTGCAGAATGTAGCCTTTATGCTGCCCGTAGGTTTGCTTTATCTGCTTGTAAAGGATATGCTTTCGGGCTCGCTCGAAAAAAGCCGCATGCCGTTTTATATTGTCGGCTGTATAGTATGTGCGGCGATAATCCTTATCACAACAAGACTTCAGTACAACAGCACATTCCTTGCGACCTATGTTGAAACGGGCGTAAGAAGAATAAACCTTGCCGAAAAGCTCAGAAAAATTCCGCTTTCGTTCTTCGGCAAAAAAGACCTTGCGGATTTGACCTCGGCCATTATGAACGACTGCGCCGTGCTGGAAACCAGCCAGTCGCACCAGGTCTGCCCGCTTATAGGCTCGATAATTTCAACAACGGTCATAGCGATTTCGCTGTTTGCGTTTGACGCGAGAATGGCGCTTGCGAGCGTATGGGTTCTCCCGATAGCGTTCCTTATAGTCGCTTTCGCTTCCCGTGTGCAGAAGAGCCTTTCAAAAAAATCAATGCAGGCAAAAATAGCCTGTGAGGACGGAATACAGGAATGCATCGAAACCATGCCCGACCTCAAGGCGAACAACGCCGAAAAGGAATATCTTGCCGGACTTGACGAAAAGATAAGACATCTTGAGTCAAGACTTTTCAAGGCAGAGTTCGGAACGGCGGCATTTGTAGTGTCCTCAAGCCTTATTTTAAGACTCGGCATTGCCACAACGGCACTTACGGGAGCGTATCTGCTTATAAAGGGCGAAACCGATATTCTTACATTCTTTATGTTCCTGCTTGTAGCTTCAAGGCTTTACGACCCGCTTGAAAATGCGCTTCAGAACCTTGCGGCGGTAATTGCGACAAACACAAATATCGAGCGTATGAATGAAATTCTCGACTGCCCCGTTCAGGACGGCAAAACAGAGCTTGACAACAAGGGCTGCGACATTAAATTCGACGGCGTCGGCTTCGCTTACGACAACGGAGAAACGGTGCTCGACGATGTGTCGTTTACCGCAAAGCAGGGCGAGGTTACCGCTCTTGTAGGACCGTCGGGCGGCGGCAAAACCACGGTTTCCCGTCTTGCGGCGAGATTCTGGGATATTAAGAAGGGTAAGATTACGGTAGGCGGCGAAGATATTTCAAAGGTTGACCCCGAAACGCTTATGTCGCTTTACTCGATAGTTTTCCAGGATGTTACGCTGTTTGACAATACGGTTATGGAAAATATAAGAGTCGGCAAAAAGGACGCAACGGACGAAGAAGTGCTTGCGGCGGCAAAGCTTGCAAATGTCGATGAATTCGCAAACAAGCTTCCCGACGGTTTCAATTCAAATATCGGCGAAAACGGCTGTGAGCTCTCGGGCGGCGAGAGACAGAGGATTTCAATCGCAAGAGCCTTCCTTAAAGACGCACCGATTATCCTGCTTGACGAAGCGACGGCAAGCCTTGATGTCGAAAATGAAACCTCAATTCAGCAAGCTCTTTCGAGACTTATTAAGAATAAGACGGTTCTTATCATCGCTCACAGAATGAGAACCGTTTCGGGCGCAGACAAAATCGTTGTGCTCAAGGACGGTAAAATCGAAGAGCAGGGCGCACCCGCAGAGCTTCTTAAACACGACGGAGCCTTTGCCCGTATGGTAAAACTTCAAACCGAAAGCAACAAATGGGCAATCGAATAATAAAGTGTTGATTTTCCTGCCGTGACGCTGTATAATCAAATTGATAAAACGCAAGGGTGGGAACAGATATGAATTTAAGTATGATAATATCTTTGATTGTCATATTTGTCGTCCTGTTCACACAGCAAAGCGGAAAATATCTGCGGATTATACAGAACAGGAAAAAAGGGAGGAAAAGAAGTATGCCCACTGAGCTTATTAAGGAGTTTATCGGCAAGGTCTGTAACATTTCGCTTTTCAACGATTCTTTCGGAGTTACGGGAAAAATCGTTGCGGTCGAGGATAACTGGATAAAGATAAATGAAAAATCGACTGTGAGGCTGATAAACGGAGATATGGTAAGGGATATAAAAATAATGCCCGACAAATACCAAAAATAATATACGAACCCACGGGTATCGGACTTTGCCGATACCCGTATTTTTTTGTCAAGCAATTGATGAAAACCCCCGGTTCTACCGGGGGAAAAAGAATGCTTTA
>ERZ825137.285-NODE-285-length-72867-cov-6.236074_pt1 | contig 72867 bp, 67 predicted proteins | sample MGYA00519873_ERZ825137 | MGnify/ENA primary metagenome ERZ825137 (study PRJEB31778, sample SAMEA3449190) | human gut metagenome | biome: human gut; feature: human-associated habitat; material: faeces | place: United Kingdom | collected 2010/2012 ...
TTATTATACCATTTGAGGGCTTTTTGTGCAACTTTTTCTTTTCAGATACGCTCTAGTGTCAGTGCTTCGTCTAAATGTATATTGGTATCAAGAAGAAGTCTGTAATTCCAAATATGTACATTACTCAGTAACATATACTATCACCTTCTAAAACAACTATTATATTCTATCTCCATAAGGCAGTGATTTAATATAGTCCTCCATAAACTGCCAATCAGGAATATATCCTTCGTCGGAGTATTTGTTTGTATCATCAATATAAGGAAGATCATTTGAATTGTATCGTATGGGAAGACAAATTTCAGTATTGACCATATTTTCAAGTGTCCATTTTCTTCCATATGAGAAGCGGTATTTTTCTTGACGAATAACCGTAGCAATAAACAGACCGACATACTTATTAAATCCACTATATTTTGAGTACAAAACATTTACATCATCGGTTGCCCAATAAGGATCTGGTTGATAAAACGCCTCTCCAACAGAACCATTATAACTTAACGAAATAGTGTTCCCTTTGTGGATTGGACTTTGACCTATATGATTAGCAACACCATTATTTGAATCTATTGCACCTATATAAAGGTTATTACCTTCCTCTTGATCTTCTGATGTAAGGCGTTTTCCTTTTTTAATATCAAACAACCTTCCAAGATAGAAACGCTTCCATTCCTTGGTCTTTAGCTCAAGTGTTCGTCCATTTGTATTTTTTGTGGTTAGTGGTTTATAATGCAGCGATTTTATATAATTCTCCATGAACTGCCAATCAGGAACATAACCTTCATCAGAGTATTTGCATGTTTTATCAATTATTGGGGCATTTTTATCATCTTTCACTACGGGAAGCATAAGTTCTAAATAGGGCAATGTTTTATTTGCTTGTCTTCCGTAGCTATATTTGTATTTATTGGCTTTGATTATAGTTATAATAAACATCTTAGCTTCAAAAGATATATTATCTTTTGCTTCTATAGTATATAAATCTCTACCGCTGTAGAAGGGTTCAGGCTGTATAAAAGTTGACAGTACGCTTCCACCACCTGCAACTGATATCAATCCTGCTTTTTGTGGAATTACATTTTCAATTGGCATTACAGTAGCTGAAACTCCATTATTTGACTCCGTTCTGCTAACAAATTTAATTCCTATTTCCTCATTATTGATTATTTCATCGCAGTTACTAAGCTCTAAGTTAACACCGTATTTTACAGTAAATAATTTTTCAATAATAAATGGTTTCCATTCACTAATATTAAGATTCATATATGTTACCTTCCTTTACTAAATAAGCAAGATAATCATTTAATGTTCTCTGGAAATCTTCTTCTTTGAGAGTATTATAATCAGTTTTCATATACGCTTCACATAACCATTCGGATTCGCCATTTACTACTACAGTAGCAGATTTACCTGGTTCAGCTTTATGGTTCCTGAAAAGATATATCCACTCCTTTTCAATTTCTTTCCACAAGCTTTCATTATCTGCGTTGAACTGTTCAACTCTGCCGAGGTTCTTCTTTTTCTTAAAGCCATCGTCTTTACAATAACCAAAGAAAGTCTCTTTTTCCTCTGAGTGCGGTTTGCCAAGTGTAAATAACATACAGCAGGCACAAGCAGAGGCTCCAGGATAAAAAATCTCATTAGGAAGCGTGAATACCGCTTCAAGAGTATTATTCTCAAGCATTGCAATCTTTTCTTTTTCGATTATATCGCTTGTTCCTATTGCCGCAGCAACAGGAAGTAATACAGCAAGCTTAACTTGCTTAGTTGGCTTTCCAGCTTTTTCTTTCAGATCATTCAGTTCTTTTATAACGTCAGAAATGAAATGAACGAATACAAATCCCTTAGTCGGATCTTCTTTTCCGTCCTTAGCCTTAGCAGTCCATGTTGTTTTATAGGCAGCAGGAATGCCAATAGGTTTGGCATTGTATGGCGGGTTCATCAAAATTATATCAGGGTCGGCTTCCATGATAAACTTCTTACTATCAAAGATACTGCCAAACTTGATGTTTGAATTGCCGTCACCATGAATAAGCATATTGGTTGTAGATAGACCATAGGCTTTTTCTTCAACTTCAATACCAAAAATATGTTTTTCCTTTACCTGTCTTATCAGTTCCTCGGCTTCCTTTTCAGTTTTATCTCTTCGACAATCAGCAATTTCTTTTACCATTGCCTGCACTAAGAATGATCCGCTTCCACAAGTGCCGTCCAGAATGACCTTTGTTCTATCTACATCTGTTATTCGGCACATGAATTCAGTGATGTGATCAGGAGTGAAAGCCTGATTTTTATCGGCTTTGCCAGTATACTTATTAAAAGCAATAAAGAAAAGGTTCAGTATATCCTGTCCCTCGGAACTGTCAGCATCAATGTATCTGTAAATATCCATGAGGATGGTATCAAGAATCTCAATCCAATCTTTAATTTTCAGTTTCTTGACTTTCTGATCGTTGAGGACATTCTTCTGTAATAGTTCAATTTTCTTTGTCTTGTTTTCAGAATTATCAAGAAGATTATCAAGAGTATTTTTTATGCCGGCACGTATTTCTTCAGCAGACATCATTTTCCAAACATCATCAAGCTTATCTTTAAGTGCGTCATCAATTCTTGTAGCACCTGTTTTCTTTACCATGTCTTTGATATAAAGAAGTGTAGTGCCTACAAATTGACTGCGAAGCTTCTCGTCAATGTCCTTTTTATGAAGTAGCTCATTAAGATCATAAGTGTTTTTCATGACACGTTCTTTATCATTCTGTCTCGCAGTATCAAATAGTTTTACGTAGTGCTCCATTGTATCAAGAACGGTTTCCTCTTTCAAAAGGTGAGAATCGTCAACAAAATAACGCCATACCTTTATCTTATCATTGTTGGTATTTGCAAGAATAGCAATAATTTTTATCCCTTTATGTAAAGCACGTTCTTCTTCAACATATTCTGCCAACTGCTTTTCGTCAGCTTTAGTGAAGCTCTGCTTTGTCTCGATTAATACTGCAACGCTATTATTTTCAAAACGTATATCTAACTTGAAATGCTTGACAGCGTGACCTACAGCTTTTTCAAGCTTTTCTTTACTACCTGCTTCCTGTACATAGCTGTATTCACCTGCTTCTATGTTAGTGGTAAGATATTCCTTACCAATACGATCAATCATTTCATGCCTATTCACAATCAACACCACTTTCTAATGGGATATTTCGACAAAATATATAAAATAATTATACCATAATTCCTTTGAAAAAGCAATATGTAATCGTGAGATTTCACCTGTTTTTCGACATCTGCAACTTTGACGCCAGTGGATTCAAAGTTCACTCCTTCTTCCCAAACCTCTCAACAAGCTCTTCTGCAATAGCCTTCATCTCAGCCTTATACTTAGCACTGAGCTTTTCAAGCTCCTTGGTCGGCAGACCGTTGCGTATCAGGCGTTTTTTGAGCTTGTCCATATCTTCCATACGCTCCTGTTTCGCCTGCATAAAATCGTCGAATTCGGCAGGGTGGTACTTCTCGATGCCAGCTTCAACGAGAACCTTCTTATATCTGCGGACATAGGCATCATAATCTCGCTTCACGGCTGAGTATGCCTTTGTATTTTCCTTGTATATGGCTTCCTTCTGCTGTTTCTGTGCTTCGATGCACTCGGCGGAGTGACAGCAGACTTCTCTTTCCGTTCCGAGAAACAGCTTATGACAGAAACCGCACTCGCAGACAGTCCACTTATTATAATGAACGAGCTGTCCAACCTCTGCAAGGACGGTCAGCAGGCAGTTGTCGCTTTCACGGAACACATTGAATGTGTAATCATCGGCAGCAACTACCGTTCTTCCGGACTGTATCATAAAATGCTCCATAGTAGACTTATGGCTGAAATACGCATCACTGCACATCAATGCGAACTGCGTATCCATATACGCCATGAGCTTTCGGGAAACCTCATCCTGTATCTTTCTCCTGTTGAGCTTGGCGATAACAACGTCATTCGGTTTCAGTAGGAGGTGCCTCTCCTTGTCATAGAACTCAATAACAGAGCTGACATATCCTCTGAAAAAGATATTCTCCCCATATTCAGCTATAAACCTTGCTATCATATCATCGGTGCTGACTTCAATGCTCTTGTCAATACGCAAGGTGCTGTTGAGCCTGTCCTTGAAAGCGTCATAAGGCTCGGTATGTTCGCAGAACACTTTATGCTGATTCATCAGCTCATCAAAAGTGTATGTTCTCGTATTCAGGACTGCACCGTGTATGCTTTCATCAGTATCATTAACAGACTGTGCGATATTTATCGTGCGGCCTGTTTCGTTTATACGGTAAATTGTCGTAGTTCCCATACGCTCTCCTCGCTTTCGGTATCTTCTGATATTATAACATATCACACGCAAAATGTCAATTATAATGCGTATTATAGCGTAATATACAGCGTATTCAAAAATATTATACGTATTCTTTTGCGTAAATACGCAATACACGCACAGGACCTCCGAAAGAAATGTTACAATGGTCATGTCAGCAGGCGACGGTCGGCTGACAGCGGTATTGCATACAAGATGCTGACCGCTATACATATAAATTCGCTTTTATAAATACATCTGAAAGGAAGATGATAGTTGAACAACGAAACAACGTGGGTTCAGCCCACACCACTCCGTCCCGACGGGACAAACCTCCTGCCGTTCCCTGTGAACGCACTTCCACCTATTATAGGTGATATGGCAGACGCAATAGCGACTACCACTTCAACGGATGTTGCTATGGCAGGCACTTCAATACTCTCGGCGGTGAGCTACTGCTTTTCGGGCGTGTACCGTATGTCAGCCAAGCGTGACCATACTGAGCCGCTGGTACTCGACACCCTGACGATAGCAGAGCCGAGCTTCAAGAAATCTCCTGTTATCTCTCTTATCAAGCGACCGTATATACAGTTCGCTCACGACTGGAACGAGCATAACAAGCAGAACATCTTCACGGCGCAGGCAGAATACAAGCTGTTAGAGAGCAAGCTCGAAGCACTTGAAAAGAAGAAAGACGTTACCGCCGAGGAGATAGCCAAGCTCCGAACAGAGCTGAGCAATATGCCACCGAGCAATTTCCGCAGGATAGCTGTTGACGATGTTACGCCCGAATCTCTTGTAAATCTGCTTGAAGAAAACGGCACACTCCTGATGATATCCGATGAATCAGGAATGCTCGGTAATTTCAGCGGGCGATACAGCAACAATATCCCGAACCTTGATCTCTTGCTGAAATCGTGGAACGGTGAAACGTATATCAGCGACAGAGCGACCAGGGCGAGTATAGTGCTGAAAAAGCCGTACATGAGCATCTGTCTTGCGTGTCAGCCCTATATGTTCGATAGCATGATAAATAATCCTGTGTTTCGTGGCAGCGGACTGATAGCACGTTTTCTGTATTGTTTCCCCGTAAGCAATATCGGTCATCGTAAGTACGATACACTGGCTGTTCCCGAAACTGTTGCAGAGAATTACAAGAAGCTGATATACAAACTCCTCAGTAAGAAGTTTGCTTATCACGACGAAAAGGAGCTGTATCTCCATTTCGATGAAAAGACATACGGTGAGTTCGTAGATTACTACAACAGGCGTATTGAGCCGATGCTCCTCACGGATATGGCATTCTGCAAAGACTGGGGCGGTAAGTATCACGGCGAACTGCTCCGCCTGTGCGGTATCATTCACTGTATCAAGTGTGCTTTGAATGGTGTTGAGCCAGCGGAGAACCTTGTCACGCTTGATACGTTCTGTAACGCTATCGAGATCGGTGAGTATTTCCGTGAACAGGCGATATATGCGTACAGTCTCGGTGACGTTGACCACGGAACGATAAAGGCAGAACGTGTGATAAACAAGATACGCTCCAAGCACATCACAAATATCAGGCAGAATGACCTGTACAAGCTGTGCAGATGCACACTATTTAAGAACGCCGCCGACTTTGCTGAGACAATGGATATGCTGGAGGAATACAGGTATATTGTCCGCAACACAAGCAAGGGTGCAAACAACAAAACGATAACAGACGTTATCATCAACCCGAACATTTACAGATGATGAAATCTGAACTTTTCGCATTTTGCACACTTTGAAACTGCAAAATGCTCAAAATGTTCAAAGTTCATAAAACACAAAACTCTTAGATAGAAAGATGAGGATTTTAATTATGACAAACGAAAGAAAAGAACAGCTTCTCGACCAGATACTTGAACTCATGACCGCTGTCGCTTACGACAGAGAGCCGAATGAGGTCGCAGTCCCCGAAACAACCAAAGCTCCTGCACCCGAAAAGGTGAAGATGCTGACTGTCAAGGAATGCACCGAGCTTATTGACGGGCTTTCCGAACACACTGTCCGTATGCTTGTAGCTCAGAACAAGATCAAGTATATCCGCACAGGCGAAGGTGTTCGTGGAAAGATACTTGTCAACAAGGCTGACCTGCTTAACTATTTCCAGAATTGACGGTATTCGAGCAAGTAAAATCTGCTATTGATATGAGAACGGTAGCGGAGGGATATGGTCTTGAAATATCCCGTGGTGGTATGGCACTTTGCCCGTTTCATAACGAGCGTACTCCCTCTGCAAAAATTTATCCCGATGCTCTTCATTGCTTCGGCTGCGGAACGCACGTTGACGTTATCGGTTTCACGCAGAAAATGTTCGGATTGGACAAGCCTATTGATGCTGTGAAAAAGCTCAACGATGATTACGCTCTACATATCGAAATCGGCAAAGCTCCGACTGCGGAAAAAGTGTCCGAATATCAGAAGCGAGTCTGAGAAAAACGAGCCTATGAAGAATGGGAGAAGTCAGCGTGGCGAACACTCAATGATTATCTGTGGCGGATGCGTGAATGGAGAGAATTTGCTCCTGCTTCTCCCAATGAAGAATGTGACGAGCGTTTTGTATATTCCTTGCATCATCTGGACTACGCAGAGTACCTTTGTTTTGAGTTCATAAACTGCAACAAAGCTGGTCGGCTTTCCATGAAAAATATCGTTGCTGAGATAGCAGATTTTCAGAAAAAATGAGAGCTGATTTTTCAAAATTGTAATGCGGATTTCCGCAGTTCTCACGGGTACGATTCAGAATAACCGTACCCACAATTTCGGCTGCTCCGCCAGCCGATAAGAGCCTCGCAGAGCCCCGGCATTTTTGATAGTCGTGTAGGCGGCTGTCAAAAGTGCTTTGGGGTTACTGGCGGTGCACCGCAAGTAAAATCCGGTGCTTCGCACCGTTTGGGTTGCCGATCTCCGTATCGTTGCAATCCAATTTGACCATCAGGGCTATATGGAGCATAAGCTCCGTCTTATGCGAAATTCTTCAAAGCCCGACAGGGCGTAAATGTTCTTAGTAGCACAAGCTCTGTCTTGTGCGTAATTCTTCAAGCCCGTCAGGGCTTACATGATGAAAAAAATTTTATGAAAGAGAGACTATAACATGAGTACAAAATCTATCTCGATGTGCGAGGGTAAAGGCAGCCTTTCACATAACAACAGAGAGTTCTCTGCCAAGAATATCGACAGCTCCAGAACACCGAACAATGTTGTGTTCGTTCATCAGGCTCTGAGTGATGCTTATCATCAGCTTTTCGATGAAGCGGTTGAGAGATACAACGCTAATCAGAAAAGAAAGGATCGTAAGATCGGTAACTACTTTGAACACCTGTTCAATCGCCTGCCGAGCAAGAGTGTTATTACAGGCACGAACAAGCAAAAAAGCTTCTACGAACATCTCGTTTATATCGGAACAAGAAAAGACACTGGCGTCGGCACTCCTGATGCCGAGATAACGACTGAATGTCTGCGTGAATATATGGAGGGATTTCAGGCGAGAAATCCTAACTTCTATGTGTTCAATGCGGTGCTGCATCTTGATGAATCAACTCCGCACCTGCACATCAATTATATCCCCGTAGGTCACTTCACTCGTGGACTTGAAGTCCGCAATGCGAAGAACAAAGCAATGGAGGAAATGGGCTTCGGAAATGATGCGAAAGCGAATGACCGTTGGAGACGCAATGAGTGGGATATTTTGAAGAATATCTGCAATGCTCACGGCATTGAAATTTCCGAACCGAAGAAGTCCAGGGGTTACAGTTATAAGGTCGAGGAGTACGGCGAACATCAGGACAAGATAAATGCTCTCAATGCTGAGATCGAAAGGCTCACCACCGAGCGTTATGAGACAGTTGCCGAGTTTGAGAAACTGGCAAAGAAAAAGGTGAACATAGGTGAGATCGAAAGCATCGAAGCCAAGGAGTCCGTGTTTGGCAAAAAGGTCACACTTTCCAAAGAGGACTATGACAAGCTCAGCGACACCGCTAAGAAGTATGTTGCTATGGAGAAGAACATCAAAAAGCTCAAAAAAGAACGTGACACTGCCGTGCAGGAGCTTGGGGCTGTGATGCAGAAGTTTGAAGCGGTGTCCTCGGAGCTTTCGGAGTACAAGAAGAAAGAGGAGAACGCTCATTACCTTAGCCGTAAGAAGCTGAACGCCGAAGCACAGCGCATCAAGCGTGAAGATCAGCTATCCCGTGATCTACAGAAAGCAAGGGCGTTCATATCCGCTTGTGGACTTGCGGAGGATTTTGCCCGGTATAAGTTTAACAAAACAAGAAATGCAGAGTTAGAATAAAAGAAAAAAAGCTACGGCATATCTCCGAAAGCACTTGACAAAGATAGAATAGTGCGCTACAATGCTAAATACAGAGATATGCCGTAGTGTAAATTTAGGAGGATTTACATTGGCGAATATAACAAAACGCGGAAACACATTCCGCATCAGGGTGTTTGTCGGCTGCGATATGAACGGCAAACAGCTTGTAAAATCAACAACCTACACTCCGCCCGACGGAGTGACACCAAAGAAAGCCGAAAAGCTCGCCCAGGAGTACGCTTTCGAGTTCGAGAGACACTGCAAAGGTTACTCTCAGCTCAATGAGAATATGCGTTTCTCCGAGCTTGCTGACTGGTATTTCACAAACTACGCTCCGCAGGAACTGAAAGAAAGCACGATCTATACCTACAAGGGGCAGTACAAGAACCACATCGAGCCTGTTCTCGGTAATGTTAAGGTAAAGGACATCAACGCTCCCAGGCTGACGCAGATAATGCAGTCTTATAACTTGAACCCTGCGACGGTAAAGAAACTGTACGTCATAGTGCAGAGCATCTTCCGCAGAGGAGCAGAGCAGGGCTTCATTCGTGACACTCCCTGCCGTAACGTGATACTGCCGAAACGTAAGAAAAGTCGTAAAAACAAGGCTTTAGAGGAAGACAAGCTCAAAAGGTTCATGGAATACCTCGAAAGTAAGCCGTGGGACGAGGACTTCAAGCGTATCATCAAGGTTCTGCTGTACACGGGTATGCGTTCGGGAGAGTGCCTTGGACTTGCTTGGGAGGATATCGACTTTGAGAACAACACTATCTCGATAAACCACACGTTGACCGACATAGGCGGAAAGCATGAACTGACTGATCCTAAGACCGAGAGCAGTATCCGCATCATCGGTATGGGGCAGGAGCTGAAAAAGGTACTTCTTGCACAGAAAGAGTATATCGAAAAGCTGAAATATGCCCTCGGTGATGACTTCGCTCACCCTGAAATGGTGTTCGTTTCGGCAAGAGGAAACTATCGTGACCGTAATTCGGTGTATCAGTCCCTTAAACGCTTCACCAAAGGAACGGAATTTGAAGATATGACTCTTCATCAGCTCCGTCATTGCAACGCTACAATGCTCTTAAACAGCGGTATCGACCTGAAAGTCGTGTCTGAGCATCTTGGTCACTGTGATGTGAACGTAACTGCTGACATCTACGCTGATGTTCTGCGTAAAACAAAAGCCCGAACTGCCGAGCAGATCGAACTGTGCCTTGCATAAAGGTAAATAAAAAACCTCCCTGCGCGAACAGAGAGGTTTTGAATTGACCAAATGTTGACCAAAGAGTATTTGACCACTCGCAAAGTGCGTAAATACGCAAGTTTTGAGGTATCTGATTATCTCTTTGAGAACTGGGGAGCACGACGAGCAGCCTTTAAGCCGTACTTCTTTCTTTCCTTCATTCTGGGGTCACGGGTCAGGAAGCCTGCCTTCTTGAGAGCGCCGCGGAGTTCGGGATCCGCAGTGATCAGGGCGCGGGAGATGCCGTGACGAATAGCACCGGCCTGACCGGTATAGCCGCCGCCGTAAACGTTGACCTTTACGTCGAACTTGCTAAGGGTATCGGTCAGCGCCAGAGGAGCGCGAACGATCATCTTGAGGGTCTCATAGCCGAAGTAATCCTCTACATCGCGGCCATTGATGGTGATAACGCCGGTTCCGGGAATAAGGCGAACGCGGGCAATGGATTTCTTACGCCTGCCGGTACCAAGATACTGAGTAGTGGCTGCCATTTCTTAGTTCCTCCTTATTACTTGAGCACCAGAGTCTCGGGCTTCTGGGCTGCATTCTTGTGCTCAGAGCCCGCATAGATGCGAACCTTCTTGAGCATCTGACGGCCAAGGGGGCCCTTGGGCATCATGAGACGAATGGCTTCATATACGGCAAACTCGGGCTTCTTTGCCATGAGCTGACGATAGGTGAGCTCCTTAAGTCCTCCGGGATAACCGGTATGATGATAGTACTTTTTCTTATCCAGCTTGTTTCCTGTAAGAACGACCTTGTCCGCGTTGACGATGATCACGTGATCGCCGGTATCAACGTGGGGGGTATATATGGGCTTATTCTTACCGCGAAGTATAGCGGCTACCTGAGATGCAAGACGGCCGAGCACCATGCCTTCCGCGTCCACAACGTACCACTTGCGTTCTACGGTTTCGCCTTTTGCCATATAGGTATTCATGGCTAAACCTCCTGAGTAGTAATAAAAAAGATTATTTGCCGCGTAAGATGCGGACTAATGCACAGCGTGCCGGGGCTGTGGCCGCAGAAACACCTATCCTATCAAACGCACATTTGCTATTTTAACCAAATTATGCTCGTCTGTCAAGGGAAAAATACCTTATAACCGGGATATTTTATATAATTTGCAAAGTTTTTTGGCTTTACAGCTCCGACGGCCCATCACACCGCTACTCAAGGCCCTGAAAACCCGTCTGCCGCAGGGCTTCATAGAGGACTATGGCAGCGGAATTTGAGAGGTTCAGCGACCGCTGGTCGTGCCGCATGGGTATGCGTATGGCGTCCTTTGCCCTTCTTGTAAGCAGCTCGGGGCCCAGCCCCGCCGTCTCCCTGCCGAACACCAGAAAATCCCCATCCCTATACTCAACGTCGGCATAGCTCCTGACAGCGTGGGTAGACGTCAAAAAGAATCTCCCGTCCGAATATTTCGCTTCCAGCTCCTCGAAGGAATCGTAATAGCTCACGTCCAGGTCCTTCCAGTAATCCAGCCCCGCCCGCTTTAGGGTTTTGTCGTTTATCTCAAAGCCGAGGGGGCGTATGAGATGGAGCCTTGTGCCAGTAACGGCGCAGGTGCGGGAAATATTTCCGGTGTTTGGGGGTATTTCGGGGTTTACGAGCACTATATTGAACATATCGGTTATCTCCGTTTCTTTTTCCGTTCACATTCTACCACTGAAGGCCGTTTTTGCACAATAGCAAAAGGCCCCCGCAAGGAGGTCCTTTTGTCGTTTACCCTTCTTTGTCCTCGGCTATCGCCCTTAGCTTGCCGGCGTATACGTCCGTAAGCTCCTTCGAGTACTCCGCGTCAAAGCTGCCGGCAATGACCCGGTACGCCGTGAAACCGCTGTCTGGCCGCACCAGCACCCAGCCCTTATCCACATTTACCTTTACGCCATCCACGAGCTGTATCTGCTCATTGCGCTCACCTTCCGTAAAGCTTCTGAGCACCCTGCCCATATCCCGCCATGAGCAGGATACCTTCTTTTCGTTTATTGTGACCTTTGGCAAGCCGTCGAGGTATTCCTTCAGCTTTCCCGCAAGATACAGCTCTGCCGCCCGTATTATCTTTGCTTCCGGCTCAAAAAGCTCCGGCAGATAAGCGCCCGCCTCTATCGCTGCTCTCGCCCAGCGGCTCCGCTTCGCCGGGCATACGGATATCTCCGCGCCCTCGTCCGCGATCTGCTTTACATATTCGCCCGGTATATCGGCTGGCAGCACCAGCTTGTTTGCCCGCCCGTCTTTCACCGCTGCCATTGCCAGCACTGCGTTGAGCTCGTGACGGGTTATATGCTTACCGTATGCTATAGCGCACATAACGCCTTCCATGCCGTCCGCCATGAATGCAAGATCTGTATTTTCCTCCTTGGCGGTTTCAAAGAGCTTGTCGCTGTCCAGCCCGGTGTAGTACCTGACTGAATACCCGCAGGGCAGCAGCACACGCGCAACGGCATCATATGTCTCCGGGTTGCCGCCTATGAGCACCGTCACGCCATTTGGACCGCTGCGCACCGATTGAGCAAGTCGGTTCAGATGCGCATCATATGACTTTGCCGCGCCGCTTACCCTTTGTACTATGCCGAGGCGCTCCGTGGTGATGGGCCGCACCGCGCCCGCCTTAAGCTCCTGCTGAAAAGCCCGAAAGCCGCTGCCGGTAAGCTCTGTGCCCGTGCCGTCGCAAAGCACAATCTCCCCTGAGTGGGCGTCATCGCCCATGCGTATATACATGCCGCCCCGGTAGCCGAAGGCCCGTATGCCGTGTTCGAATGCGGAATAGCCGCAAAAGCCCATATCTGCCGCATCCGCGCCCTGTGATACCAGCCCCGCTATAACGGCGTGCTTGAGCATCACGCCCTGCTGGCTGCCGTCGGTGGATACGGCTATCTCCAGGGGCAGCCTGCCGCTGCTTCGGGCGAAGGCAGCGCCTATTCGCACAGCTCGCTCCGGGGTCATAGTCCTGTCGCAATAGCCTCGTATTCTGCTCATTATTCCGGGCTTCGGGGCATCCTCCTCCCATTGGAGATTCTCTGTACAGTCCTCGTCCTCCCGGAGCTCTTTTTCCGGCCAAAGGGACGCGCCGTTGCATACCGTGCAGTTTTTGCCTACCCGGCTGCCGCTGCCTATCACCGTGCCGCTATATATTGAAGCTCCGCTTTCAACCTCCGCCCCTTCGCACAGTATGGCTCCGCGCAGCTCCACATTTTCCCGTACGCGGGTGTTTTCCATAAGTACCGTACGCTTTAGGCTGCTTCCCCGGCCTATCCTGGCCCCGCTGCCTACCACAGAGTAATCCGATACTACAGCCTCGCTAACCTCCGCCCCGCTGCCTATATAGCAGGGGCCAAGCAGCTCCGCGCTCTCGGATATTACTGCACCGTCTTCTATCCACGCTCCGTCTTTCTGTTTTGCAGCAGTAGTAAACGCGCACCTTCCGTCCAGCATATCACGCTGCGCGGCCTTATACTGAGCTATATCGCCTATATCGCACCAATACCTATCCGTAACATAGCCATACACCGGCATTTTCTCCTTCAGGAGCGCCGGAAACAGATCCTTGCTGAAGTCGTATTTTTCGCCTTCCGGTATACGCTCTATGACCTCGGGCTCCAGTATGTATATACCGGTGTTTGCCAGGTCGCTGAACACCTCTGACAGCATGGGCTTTTCGAGAAACCTGTATATCTTGCCCTTGGAGTCCGTCATGGCGACTCCGTATTCAGTAGGCACGCTCACTCTTTTGAGCACAATTGTCACCGCTGCTCCCCGCGCCTTATGGAAGCACATCGCTTCGGTCAGATCTGCGTCCGTCATGGCGTCGCCGCTTATGACTATGGTCCGCCGCGCATCGGCGCCCACAGCCTTACGCACGCTGCCCGCTGTGCCAAGAGGCGCGTCTTCGATAGAGTAGCTTAGCTTTACGCCATACTTACCGCCGTCGCCGCAGTGCCGCATTATGACGTTTGGCAGGTAATGCAGCGTGGCCGTTATGTCCTCTACGCCGTGCTTTTTAAGCAGCTCTATGCAGTAGTCTATCACCGGCTTGTTCAGCAGGGGTACCATTGGCTTGGGAAGGGTACAGGTTATGGGACGGAGGCGTTTTCCCTCTCCTCCCGCCATTATTACAGCTTTACACATAAAAATACCGCCTTTTCTATTGGAAATTGCGGTATTAGTTTTCCCTTAAAGAGCCTTTTTATTTAGTTTTAAGCCTTAATAGTAAAAATAGTTGCCGCCTATCTTGGCATACAGCTCATGATCCCAGCTGCCGCTGTTTCTGAAGAACAGCACATCGGAGGGAAGTACGGTATTGCCGTTGATAAATACCGATGTCACCGCAGCCTCGGCCGCGGCATTTGGCGCTTTTAGGCTGGAGGTGGAAAACTGCCCCTTCTGGTATATCACGCCGCTTACAGTACTTGGAAACCTGCTGCTGTGCAGGCGGTTGTATATTACGTTCGCAACGGCGGTATAGCTTTCGCTGTCCCCCTCCTTACGCACCACCTGCGCGATAAGGTACAGCTCCTCGCCGGTATAGCCCCCGCCGCCGTTCATGCTGCCCTGCCCGCCCGACGGCGTTTCAACGGGTGTTATCACCTCGATCTCCTCCGCCTTGGGCGTGGCCTTGGGCTTGCTTGTGGCCTTGGGCTTTTCTGTGGGCTTGGGGGTGCTTTCCGGCGGGTCCCCCAGCTTTATGTATTCCATAAGCATAAAGCCCTTCCTCTTGCCGACCCTTACCCTGTACCAGTCGCCCGACTTGCCCGTGATCGTCACCTTGCGGTTCTGCTGGTATTCCCGGACGATCTTGTAATCCTCTCCCGGGCCGGAGCGCAGGTTTATGCTCTTGGCATAGACATAACCTGCGGTATCATCCATATCCTCCACGGTATACTCAGGCTTGTCCGAAGAATCCGGGGTGTTCGCAGGCACGGGAGACGCGGCAGGGCTTGCGGCGTCCTCGGAGACGTTCCCGTCCACCGTATATGGGTTTTCCGCAGGGGGCGTCGGCAGCGGGGACTGGCTTATTTTGATTTTGACCGGGGCTATGGTAGGCCGTGGCGTTGGCAGGTCAAAGAGAGACTTGCCATCTTCCCGGGAACTTTGCTCCGCTGCAACAAGCACCCCCTCCGTCTCTGTTTTGAAGACGGTATTGGCGGTGGTGGCGGCCTCCACGCAGCCGGCGCCGGTCAACAGCACCGTCATGGAGATAATACCTATTGCAGTAAGCTTGCCTGTCATTTGCCTTTTGTATTGTATGGGATCAGAGAATGAACCTTTGCAGGTCTTCGCCCTCGTATTCCCTCGAAACGTGCTCCTTTACGTATTTCTCGTCGACCTCCACCTTTGTAAGCGGATGATCGCCGCCTGCGTTGAAGGATATGTCGTCCAGCAGGTTTTCAACTATGGTATGCAGCCTGCGCGCGCCTATGTTCTCCTCCCGCTCGTTTGCTGTGAAGGCGTACTTGGCTATGGCGCCCAAGGCGTCGTCGGTAAAGCTGAGCAGTATATTATCAGTCTTCAGCAGCGCTTCGTACTGCTTGGTTATGGCGTGCTGTGGCTGGGTGAGTATGCGCTTATAGTCATCTACAGTCAGCGCCTCAAGCTTTACCCTTATTGGGAAGCGGCCCTGAAGCTCGGGTATCAAGTCTGATACCTTGGATACATGGAATGCGCCCGCGGCTATGAAAAGTATGAAGTCTGTCTTCACCGGGCCGTACTTTGTGGTAACCGTGCTGCCCTCGACTATCGGCAGTATGTCACGCTGCACGCCTTCGCGGGATACGTCTGCGCCGCTGGTATTACCGCTGGCGGCTATCTTGTCTATCTCGTCGATGAATATTATACCGTCCTGCTCCGCCCGCTCTATGGCCTCCTGAGTGATCTCGTCCATGTCTATGAGCTTCTCGCTCTCGTCCTGTACGAGGAGCTTCCGGGCCTCGGATACCTTTACCCGGCGGGTCTTCTTCTTGGGCGGCAGTATACCTCCCATCATTTCGTTGAGGTTCACATCTATGCCCATGGCTATCATGGCGTTGGAGCCGTTGTTGGGCATCTCTATCTGTACTTCTACTATCTCGTCCTCAAGCCTGCCTGCGCGAAGATCCCTGGTGACTTCCTCGCGCTTGGTGAGCCGCTCCCGTTTCTCGTCCTCGGTAAGCTCAGGCTCCTTGCTGGTTCCGCCGCCAAGCAGAAATTGAAGCGGGTTTTCCGGCGCATGCCATTTATCCTTGTGCATTGGCACCAGTATGTCTATCAGGCGCTGCTCGGCATTGGTCTCTGCAACCGTCCTGACGGCGTTCATCTTCTGCTCCTTGCAGATGCGGATTGCCGCTTCCACAAGGTCGCGTACCATAGAGTCCACATCCCTGCCCACATAGCCCACTTCGGTGAACTTTGTAGCCTCGACCTTCACAAAAGGCGCGTCCACCAGTTTTGCAAGGCGCCGCGCTATCTCGGTTTTGCCCACGCCGGTAGGCCCCATCATTATTATGTTCTTCGGGGTTATCTCGTCCCTGAGTTCCTGGGGCAGCCTGCTTCTTCTGTAGCGGTTGCGGAGTGCGATCGCCACCGCGCGTTTTGCTTCGTCCTGCCCGACGATATATTTATCGAGAGCTTCGACTGTCTCTCTCGGGGTCATTGCTTCGCTCATACTTCCTCCAGTGTTATGTTGCCATTGGTAAATATGCATATCTCCGACGCTATGCGTATGGCCTTTTCCGCGATTTCCTTTGCATCCAGGTCAGTATTCTCCTTGAGGGCCTTGGCGGCCGCAAGGGCATACATGCCGCCTGAGCCTATTGCCGCTATGCCGTCGTCCGGGTCTATGACCTCTCCCGTGCCGGAGATGACCAATAGGTCCTCATCGTTTGCGGCAATGAGCATGGCCTCCAGCTGCCTCAACGCCTTGTCGCTGCGCCACTCCTGAGCAAGAGACACTGCCGCCCTCCTGAGGCTGCCGCTGTACTGGGTGAGCTTTGCCTCAAACCTTTCACAAAGAGAAAAAGCGTCTGCCACAGATCCGGCGAAGCCTACCACTACCTTGTCGTTATAGAGCCTTCGCACCTTCCTTGCGGTGCCCTTCATTACTACCTTTTCTCCCAGCGTTACCTGGCCGTCGCCGGCTATGGCGCATTTGCCGTTGCGCTTGACTGCAACTATAGTGGTTCCTTTAAGGGACATATTTATTCTGCCTTTCGGTTGTGTTGATTTGAATATTTTATTTATAATATCACACAAACGCCGATTATGCGGCGCTTGCGGCGTTAGTTTACAGCTTGTTTTCGATTATGTCATCAATTGTCTCTATCGCCCGCTGTGAAATGAGGGTGTATCTGTCCTCTTTCTTCCTCGGGGCGTTCCCTATGCCGTCCATTATGCCGAAGTTTATGTTCATAGGCTGAAAGTCTTTACCGCAGTACTCGGAAACATAATGGCCCATTGCGCCGAGGGCGGTCTGTCGGGTAAAGTCTATCGGTTCAAGCCCCGTCAGTTCCCGCGCCAGGGCTATGCCCGCAACAAGGCCGCTGCCCGCGCTCTCCACATACCCTTCCACACCCGTCATCTGCCCCGCAAAGAACAGTCCGGGACGGCTCAGCACTTCATAATTGAAGCTGAGCTTGCCGGGAGAATTTATGAATGTGTTGCGGTGCATCACGCCATAGCGCTCGTACTCCGCATGCTCAAGGCCGGGTATGAGCCCGAACACCCTGCGCTGCTCACCGAACTTAAGGTTGGTTTGGAAGCCTACGATATTGTACAGCGTGCCGTCGGAGTCGTCCTGACGGAGCTGCACCACGGCAAATGGCTTTACGCCGGTACGCTCATCTCTAAGTCCCACGGGCTTGAGCGGGCCGAATGCCAGCGTCATATCCCCCCGCTTTGCCATTATCTCAATGGGCATACAGCCCTCGAATACTCTGGGCGTCTCGAATTCCTTCAGCGGCGCAGTCTCGGCGTTCACCAGCTCATGCACGAAGGTAAAATACTCTTCCCTCGTCATAGGGCAGTTCAGATAGTCGCTGCCGCGCTCGTAGCGGGAAGCCCTGAACACCTTGTCAATATCCAGCGAATCGGCCCGGACTATGGGAGCCGCAGCATCGTAAAAGTGCAGTCCCTCGCCGAAAAAGTCCTCTATCGCCTTATACAGCGCACCGTCGGTAAGCGGCCCGGTAGCAACTATGGCCGGGGCCTTTGGCAGTTCTGTTATTTCCTCACATATAAGATTTATATTTGGGTTTGACTTTATTCTGTCCGTAACGCACCGGGTAAAGGTATCCCTATCAACTGCCAGTGCGCCGCCGGCGGGAACCCGGCAGGAATCCGCACAGCTCATTATCAGCGAATCCAAGCGACGCATTTCTTCCTTCATAAGACCGGCGCCGTTTTGCAGCCTGTCTGAACGGAGCGAATTGGAGCACACCAGTTCTGCGAGCGTATCGGCGTTGTGGGCGGGGGACCTGCGTTTGGGCTTCATCTCATAGAGGTCCACCTCTATGCCCCTTTTGGCAAGCTGATACGCCGCCTCGCAGCCCGCAAGGCCAGCGCCTATTACAGAAGCTTTCATTCCTCGCTCCCCTTTTTATCCTGCTTGTTCTGCTTTGTAGTATATCCGCAGCCCTCGGCTATGCAGGCGTCGAATCCGCCTCCGTGGCCCATTTTGTGTACCATCAGGCCGCCGCACTTTGGGCATTTCTCCTTTACCGGCTTATCCCAGGATACAAAGCTGCACTCCGGGTACTTTTCGCAGCCGTAGAATACCTTGCCCTTCTTTGACTTGCGCTTTATTATTTCGCCGCCGCACAAGGGGCATTTTACGTCGGTCTTTTCGACTATGGCCTTGGTGTTGCGGCAGTTTGGGAAGTTGGGGCAGGCGAGAAACTTGCCGAAGCGTCCCATCTTGTATACCATCATGGAGCCGCACTTTTCGCACTTTATATCGGATACCTCGTCGGGTATGACCACCTTTTCTATGCTCTCGGAGGCCTTCTCAAGCGTCTTTTCAAAGGGGCCGTAGAATTCCCTTATAACCTCTTTCCATGGTTCCTCTCCGTCCTTTATGAGGTCAAGCTTGCTTTCCATATCGGCGGTAAACTTTATGTCAACTATGTCGCTGAAGTTTTCCTTCATTATCTTTGTGACCACAAAGCCCAGCTCAGTGGGTACAAGCTGCTTCTTTTCCCTGCGTACATAGCCCCGCTCGATTATTGTGGAAATCGTGGGGGCATAGGTGCTGGGGCGGCCTATTCCCTTCTCTTCGAGCAGCTTTACCAGCGACGCCTCGGTATATCTGGCGGGCGGCTGGGAAAACTTCTGCTCCTTCTCCACCTTTTCCGCCCTGAAGATATCATTTGCGCTAACCGTGGGTATGGCGGCTTCCTCTTCAGCGCTGTCGTCGCGTCCCTCGGTATATATTGCGGTATAGCCGGGAAACAGCACCTTTGTGCCGGTAGCCCGGTAGGTGCAGCCGTTGGCGTCAAAGGAGACGGTGGTAGTCTCAAGTTTTGCTTCAGTCATCTGGCTCGCTATGAAGCGCTCGTATATGAGCTTATAAAGCTTATACTGGCTGGCGTTGAGAGAAGCCTTGGCTTCCTGCGGGGTAAGGCGTATGTCCGCGGGGCGTATGGCCTCGTGGGCGTCCTGTGCGCCTTTGCGACCCTTGTATATGTTGGGCTTCTTTGGAACGTAATCCTTACCGTAGGTATCGGATATGTATTCGAGGGCCGCCTTCTGGGCCTCGTCGGCTATGCGCACGGAATCGGTACGGATATAGGTTATAAGGCCGGTAGTGCCCTTGCCGTGTATTTCGACGCCTTCGTAGAGCTGCTGGGCGATCAGCATGGTGAGCTTGGTAGTAAAGCCCAGCTTGCGCGCAGCTTCCTGCTGCATGCTGCTGGTGGTAAAGGGCGCGGGGGCATGACGGCTCTTTTCTGAGGTCTTTACGTCGCTTACGGTAAACTCATTTCCGCTGCGGGCGATTATATCATTTGCGGTTTTCTCGTCGTGAACGTCCAGCTTTTTGCCGTCCATTCCGTAAAATTTGGCTTCAAGCGGCTTGCGGTTGCCCTGTACCTTGAGCTTGGCGGTGATATTCCAGTATTCCTCCGGAACGAAGTCGTTTATTTCCTGTTCCCTGTCGCAAATGATGCTTACAGCCACCGACTGCACGCGGCCTGCGGAAAGGCCTCTGCGCACCTTTGCCCAGAGTATCGGACTTATCTTGTAGCCCACCAGCCTGTCAAGCACCCGCCTTGCCTGCTGAGCGTCCACAAGGTCCATATTTATGGCTCGTGGTTCCTTGACTGATTTCTTGACTGTATTGGAGGTTATCTCGTTGAACACTATTCTGCATGGAGAATTCGCGTCCATCTTCAGGATATGTGCAAGATGCCAGGATATGGCCTCGCCCTCCATATCAGGGTCGGTTGCGAGATATATCTTTTTCGCGGCCTTGGCCTCCCTGCGGATATTCTCCAGCACCTCTCCCCTTCCTCTCAGGGTTATATACTTAGGCTCGAAATCGTGCTCCACGTCCACGCCAAGCTGGCTCTTTGGCAGGTCCCTTACGTGGCCGTTGGAAGCCACTACTTTATATTTACTGCCGAGAAATTTCCCTATCGTCTTTGCCTTGGCCGGCGACTCCACGATAACAAGCATTTCTGACATTTTTCTGCTTACCTCCGTTTTTGCCTTTATGGACAGGCTATTTTACTGTTTTTCGCCCATTCCATCAAATCCCGTAAATTCTTCCGGGCGATTGCTTAATTATTCCCGATATTTCCATCTCTGTCAAGGCGGAATTTAATTTGCCCGGCTCAAATTGCGTCATTTCGCACAATTCATCTATTGTTTTCTCTCCCGCTTTAAGCAATCTCACTATCAATGTCTGCTCAAAGCTCAGGCCGCTCTCGTCTATTTCCGTCATGCGCACCGCCTTATCTGAGCGCATTCCGTATTCCTCCAGTATGTCGTCCACGCAAAACACCGGCTTGGCCGCGCCCTGCTGTATCATCTGGTTCGTGCCCTGGCAGAATGGGTCGGTTATGCGGCCGGGTATGGCGAACACGTCGCGCCCCTGCTCAAGGGCAAAGTCTGCGGTTATCCTCGTGCCGCTCTTTATGGCGGCCTCGGCCACCACCACGCCTCTTGATATGCCGCTTATTATCCTGTTTCGCCGAGGAAAATGCTTTGAATCCGGCACTGTGCCCGGCAGGAATTCGGATACCACTGCGCCCTTGTCGCATATCTCGTCGTAAAGCTTCCGGTTTTCTTCGGGATATACCACGTCTACGCCGCTGCCCAATACCGCTATTGTAGGTATTTCCGTTTTTGACCTTTCCAGAGCCGCGATGGCCGCCACCTTGTCTATGCCGTATGCCATGCCGGATACTATGCATGCGCCACATTCCGCCAACTGTCCGGATATCATCTCGGCGGCCTTTCTACCGTAGTCCGAGCACCTTCTGGAGCCGATGACGGCTATGGGCAGCCTTATCTTATCCGGCAGGCGGCCTTTTACGAAAAGCGCCGCCGGCGCCGAATGTATCTCCCGCAAAAGCGCCGGGTAGTTCTTATCCTTAAACAGCACGACGGATATGTTCTGGTTATGGAGATACTCGAGGCACCTGTCGATGTAGCCTTCCTCTGCCTTCGCCTTCATGAGCGCGAGCATGCGTCCGTCCGCAGCCGTTTTTGAGGGTATATCTCCCCTTGCCGCCGCAAGGAACACATCATATGCGCTGCCGTATTCTTCGATTAACTCATTGTGTCGCATGGGTCTCAGCCCTGCGGTGAAGGCCAACCACAGATTGTACCGCCTCATATCCTCCTTCACACATTATTCCCCCCAGTATTTTTTATCCACCGTACGGTACTGTATAGCCTCTGCGATATGCTCGTATGTTATGTCGCCGCCGCCTGAAAGATCCGCTATTGTTCGCGCCACCTTCATTACTCTGTTATATGCTCTGGCGCTGAGGTTCAGCCGCTCGTAGGCCTGCCGCATGAGCCGCTGGCCGTTTTCGTCCGGCACGCAGTATTTTTTCACCAGCCGGGCGGAAAGCTGAGCGTTGCATATTATGCCGTCCTTTTTGTACCTTTCCCTCTGTATGCGCCTTGCCTCATCAACCCGTTCCCGAATAGCCGCAGAGCTTTCTCCCGGCTTATTTGAGGTGATGTCCGAATACCCCACCTCCGCCATCTCAACGTGCATATCCAGCCGGTCGAGCAGCGGCCCGGATATCCTGTTGCGGTATTTTGCTATTTCATAGGGCTTGCATCTGCACTCCTGCATACGGGAGCCATAATAGCCGCAGGGGCATGGGTTCATCGCGGCGATAAGCATAAAGTCCGCGGGATATGTTGCCTTGGCGCTGGCGCGGGTTATGGTAACGACGCCGTCCTCTAGGGGCTGGCGCAGCGACTCCAGCACGTCCTTGCTGAACTCCGGAAACTCGTCTAAGAAAAGTACTCCATAATGGGCGAGGCTTATTTCTCCCGGCATCGCCTTCTGCCCGCCGCCCACAAGAGCCGCGGTGGAGGCCGAATGGTGCGGCGACCTGAAGGGCCGCTCCGAGGCTATTCCCTCACCGGCCTCCATAATGCCGGTTATAGACTGTATCTTTGTTATCTCAAGAGCTTCATTGAATGTAAGCTCCGGCAGTATGGAGGGCATGCTCTTTGCGAGCATGGTCTTGCCTGAACCCGGCGTGCCCACCAGCAGCATATTGTGTCCGCCGGCTGCGGCTATTTCGGCCGCCCGCTTTGCGCCGTACTGCCCCTTTATGTCCTCAAAGTCGTTATGGTAGCTTATGCGCTTTGGGCTCCACTGCTTCTTTTCCCATGGTACAGCCCTTCCTCCGGAGTTGATTATATCGACTGCTTCTTTGAGGCTTGCCGCTCCGTATGCGGTAACAGACGAAATATAGTTCGTCTCCGGGGCGTTGGCACTGGGCACCACGAAGGTATCATAGCCCTGGGCGCTGGCGCTTATCACCATGGGCAGAAGGCCGTGTATACCCCGTATGCTGCCATCCAGGGCCAGCTCGCCCAGATAGATGTAGTCCGGCATCGGCCCTTTCAGCTGCCCCGTTGCGGATATGATACCCAAGGCTATGGGCAGGTCGTATATCGAGCCCTCTTTTTTCATATCTGCCGGGGCAAGGTTTACGGTTATTCTGCCCACCGGATAATCAAAGCCGCTGTTTTTTATGGCGGAGCGCACCCGCTCCTTAGATTCGCGCACGGCAGCGTCCGGCAGTCCCACTATCTCGCAGGCCGGCAGCGATGCCGAAACGTCTACCTCCACCGTAACCATAAAACCCTCAAGACCGGACAGGCCGAAGCTTTTTACCTTTGACAGCATGGCTTTTCCCCCTTGGATAGATTATTTTATCTGAAGCGTCATTTTTTGAATACGAAAAGCTTGGAACCGAAAAAGTTGACCAGCATCACTATGGGCGTAACAATTGCCTTGCTTATGATGTTACTATTGATATTGAGAATCTCATAGCACACCTTCAGCAGCAGCACGGAAATACCCATGGACACCAGGTTTACCGCCACAAAGTATATGAATTCTTTTTTGCTTCTTCCGCTGTCCCTTTTAAACGTCCAGCGGCTGTTGAAGAAATAGCTGTTAAGTATGCCGCAGCTGTAGGATATGCACTGGGCTATGGCGTATTTCATGCCAAGATACGTCAACAGCTGGTAGACCAAAAAGTCCACCAGCGTGTTGATTACGCCGACTATATTGTATTTTACAAGCTGGACGATACCGTCCTTTAATTCTTTTTTTCTCTTTTCTCCGCTCATTGTCAATACCCCATAAATGTCCAGCCGGGCAGCCACTCAAAGGCCCTTACGTATCCGATGCTTGCAGGCGCGCCGGATATCACCGGGTAGAACAGCGCGAACAGCAGTACCACAAGGCCCAGATACGCCCACTTCATCCGACGCAGTTTAGGGTGCCGCTCGTCAAATTCACGTATCAGCCATACGGTTATGAATACGATAAACGGAACGCTGGCAAAAAAGTGATAGGCGAAGGTGCAGCGAGTTACCAGCACCCAGGGCAGGTAATTCGCCCCCAAACCGATCAGCAGCACAAATATGCCCTTGTCCGGCTTGGACCTGCCCGCGATCAGCCGCGCGCAGAGTATTCCGGTGCAGGCTGAGCACACCCACCATACCGCCGGGTTGCCAAAGGCGGATATGGTAGAAGTCATACCCTCCGGAACCCTGTAGCTTATGTAATACCACACCGGCCTGAGGTCAAGGGGCCACTGCCACCATGGGGATTCGTATGGATGGGTAGCGGTAAGACCGCTGTGATAGTTGAACATGAATTTCTGGAAGTCCCATATACCGCTGAGCCCGTAATGATTCTCACAGAGCACATAGGGTATGTAGGACAACAGATATATCACCACAGGCACCGCGATATAGAATACACAGCACCAAAGCAGCGTCATTAGGGTATTCCGCCAGAAGCCCTGCACCCTGCGGCGCTCCGCCTTGCCGGGGGCGTTTTTGAAGCGCCTGTACTCGGCGTATCTCTGGCCCAGCGAGGTAAATAGTATCACCGCAAGGCCGCCGCCTGCGTATATGCATATCCACTTGCTCGCGGCGCCCAGGCCAAAGAACAGGCCGGCTATGGCAAGGGGCTTCAATGTGGCCTTCAGGCCGTCGTCAAAGAAGTTCATGCAGTAATAGTCGTACATGAAGTAGTACATGAGTATTATGAAAAATACCCCGTATACGTCAATGGTGGCTATGCGGGTCTGGGTAAAGTGCATGAAGTCGAAGGTGAACAGGCCGGCGGAAAGCAGCGCATAGTCGCTGCGGCGGAACAGCTTTTTGCCGAAGGCGTACATTATCGGTACCATGGCTATTCCGAACAGCGTTCCTATTATTCGCCAGCCGAAGGCGTTCATGCCGAATATGGCAATTCCCAGCATGATGAATATCTTGCCGAGGGGCGGGTGGGAGTTCTCGTATGGCGCTATGCCGTGCAGGTGTTCGTAGGCCGTGCGGCCGTGGTACAGCTCGTCAAAGTACATTCCGTTCAGATAAGAAGGAGTTGCCGGTATCTCCTCAGGCTCGTCCACAAGAGCCTCCGCCCCTTCGGACGCAGCGGATTTTATTATATTGCCGTCGTCGTCGAACAGGGCGATCTCATTTATCCATACCCTGCCCTCCGTTACCTCTATGCCTATCTTATCGGTATAAACCGCGTCATCGCCACTCACGGTTATCCAGCGGAACATATCGTCGTTCTCCTGAACGTATTCTATGCTCTGCCCGTCGCTGAAGGAAAGAGTTGCCCTTCCCTCATATATTCCGCCGAATATCCTTATCTCGCTTATCTCCTGGGGGCTTTCGAGGGTTATGGCCGCCGTATCACCAACGCTGCCTATCCAGTAATTCTCAGGCGCCTGCGTTGTGCCGAGGTTCGTCAGGGCGATTATGGCGTACACCAGCGTCAGGGCAAAGCAGTACAGCCTGTCCCTCAAGGTAACGACAGGCGTATCACCCTGTATTTCATATACGGTCCCGTCCGTCTTTTCCATTCTTTCCTCACAATATGCGGGATATATCTCCCGCCTTACAGTCATGCTCCAATAGGCAGTAATCATGCTTGCAAAGGCCATCAGGTTTATCACAGAGCCTATCAGAGTTATCACATTATACTCAGCGCCCCTGAGCGCTGCGCTTTTCACCACCACAAAGGCGGCAAGGACGTTTAGCAGCAGAGCGCAGGTATATATCACATACGTCTTTATCAGCCGCCTGTCCCCGCTCAGCAGGAAAGCCGCAATGAGCAGCGGCAGCACTGGGAAAATATATCTCTCATGCATATACTGGCCGAAGGTGAATATACCGGAGAGCAGCAGCGCCCCAGACAGAGTGAGGCTGTATTTTTTATCCCGTGACCTTATGTATCCTGCAGCTGCGGCTATGCATGAGAGCGCTATCATAATGCTCCCCCATTTGCCATAGGTCAGGCCCAGCAGCGGTGCGTTCACATCTTTCCAGTTGCCCCCCAGCAGCGCCGGCATGTTGAAGGCTTCCACGCTTGCATAGGGGTAGGACGTTGCGGTGCCCAGCAGCTTGTCCATGAACCACAGCGGCTGCTGCGTCCCCTTGAACGGCCATGCCAGGGCAAATATGACTATTACAGCCAACGCTACCGCCGCCAATGTACGGAGGGCATACCTCCAGCCCTTATCGTACACCTTCGCGAAGTATGCCGCCGCAAGCAGCGGCCCTATCATGAGAGACTGTGGCTTGGTTATGATAGCCGCTCCGTAAAGAAGGCCCGCAAGCTCCAGTTTGCCGCTATCAAAGAGATATATCACGCCCAGCAGCATTATGGCAGGTATCATGTCCACCTGCCCCCAGGCGCCGGATATGAACGCCATAGCCGGGTTGAACGCCACTATGCAGCACAAAAGCGTCGACTGGCTCCCTGTCAGCTTATTCCTCGCCAGCTTATAGGTCATATACGCAGCGAATATATCTGCCAGTATGCTTGGCATCTTGGTTATCAGCACATATCCTGCGCCGCCGTATTCGAGGCCGAGCGCTCTGGCTATGCTGCCCGTGATCCAAAGTATGTACATATACCCAGGCGGATAATCCGCGAACATGCCGCTGTTATAGAAGCTCGCCAATCCGTCCTCGGCAAGGTGGTAGCTCCATGCCATAAAGCAGTTTATGTCCGTGCTGTGGCCGTAAAATACCAGCGACAGCAGGCAGCGCATAAGAAACGCCAGCACGAGCAGCGTGCAGACATTGACGCCTTCCCCATCGGGCTCGGGCTTTTTGACTATGCCCTTCCTGTAGCATATGGCGCCGAGCACGCCGCTTAGCAGCACGGCAAGGAGCATGGCGCCGCCGTGCAGCTCATTCACGTTGTGGCTGCCGCTTTCATTGTTTGCGTTTGCATTATTGTAATAATAAAAGTCCTGTACTTCACCTGTGGGAGCGCCGTCCAGCTTTGTCACGGAGAAATCCTTGAACCACGCCTCTCCCGAGGACAGGCTGCTGTAGCCACCCAGGCGCATACATACCGTCATGGTGTGCTGATCCTGCCCGGTTTTACCCACAAGCTCTGTCCGCTGCCAGCCCGTGGTGTCTCCCGTTATGGGCTCTGAAGCCGCCATAGTGCCCGCAACAGAGACGTTCGCGCCGCCTCCGTCCGATACGCCGCAGGCCTTTATATCGCAGCTTATGCGGTAATATGAATCCGGCTCCACGTCTATATCCTGGCAAAGCCTTACGTCGTTTTGAACCGGATTGGTCAGATGCAGGCAGGTATTCCCGTCAGCTTCGTCCAGCTCAACGAAAAAATCCCCGTCGCCGGTATACCAGGCGTCAATATACCAGCCCGAGGGCATAGATTCCGCATCCATATATTGAAAGTCGGGATTCTCGATATATACCTGTTCCTCGGCATATGCCCCGCACAACGGAAACAGCGCCATGAGAAAAGCAGAAATTATAAGAACAAATCTTCGCATACTACCTCAGCGTGTAATTTATATGTATTATTTTACCACAAATCGCCCGTATCCACACCCATATAAAGAAAAATCACACCTGAAAGGCGTTTTTAATATACTCTATCCCGCATTCCACAAGATCCACCTCCGCCACATCAAAGCGAACCGGGGTATCCCAAAGCCCGTTCTCGGTAAGATAGGCCGAGGCGGCCTTTATTATATTGCGCTGCTTTGCGTATGTTACAGCATCCCTGCCAAGGCCCATATTCCGGCTGCTCCTGGCCTTGACTTCTATAAATACCGTTGTTTCGCCGTCCATTGCGATTATATCCACCTCACAGCCCATCCGTCTATAGTTGCGTTCCAGCAGTACAAAGCCCTGCCGCACAAGATACTCCGCGGCAATATTCTCTCCGCGCCTTCCCTTGCTTATCCTGCTGGTATCCGGCATAGGCCTATTCTCCCATGAAATTTTTTATGAAGCTGCGCCTGTGTATTGGACAGGGGCCGTACTTTTTAAGCGCCGCTATGTGCTCCGCCGTGCCGTAACCCTTGTTCTTGGCAAATCCGTATTCCGGGTACAGCGCGTCCATCTCTATCATGTAATTGTCCCTTTGCACCTTGGCCACGATTGACGCTGCGGCAATAAGGTAGCTGAGCGCGTCTCCGTGTATGAGCGGGTGCTGCTCAGCGGATATATCGAGACCGGATATGGCGTCAAGGAGTACCACATCAGGCTTTTTGTCCAGCTTATCAAAGGCCTCCTTGAAAGCTCGCTTGGTAGCGTTGAGTATGTTTATTTCATCTATCTCCGCAGGCTCTCGCCAGCCCGCAGCCACGGACACCGCACTGTCAATAAGCTGGGGATACAGCTTCTCCCTACGTCCGGGAGAAAGCTTTTTGGAATCGTTGACGTATTTTATCAGCGGCTCGGGAGGCAGCACTATGCAGGCAGCCACCACCGGTCCCGCCAAAGGCCCCCTGCCCACCTCGTCCATGCCGCCGGGTAGTATACCTTTATTCCAGTATTCACGCTCTATTCTGCAAAGCTCTTTGAGCCTTTCGTCTTCATTTTTCCGGGGCATTTTTCTCCTCCCGCGGGTCGTCCAGAGTCACGCGGGCTATCTTGCCAGCCCTGAATTCGTCCAGCACTATATGTGCCGCCCGTTCAGTATCCAATACGCCGCCGCCCAGCACGAAGCCGCGGCTCTTACATACGCCCTCAAGGAGTTCTTCCGGAGCCATATCCTTTTCCAGCTTCTTATACCGCGCCACAAGCTCCTCCGGGCATATCCTCATCAGGTCGAAAAGCAGGCTGGCCGCCAGCTCCTCTGTGTCCATTATGTCGTCCTTTATGGAGCCTATATACGCCACATGCCTGGCAAGCTGAGGGTCCTCAAGCTTGGGCCAGAGCAGGCCGGGGGTATCCATCAGTTCAAGATAAGGCGTTATCTTTACCCACTGCTGCCCCTTTGTTACGCCGGGCTTATCCCCCACCTGCGCCCTGTTCGTTCCGGCTATGCGGTTTATGAAGGTGGATTTGCCCACGTTGGGTATGCCCACTATCATGGCGCGGACGGTCTTTTTTACGCCCTTGGCGAGGGATTTTTCCACCTTTTCCTTTGCAGCGTTTTCCATCAGCTCCAGTGCGGCCTTTTTCTTTGCGGAGTTTGTGGCCACGAATTCAATTGACTCTATGCCATTCTTTTTATATTCTGTTATCCAAGCCTTAGTAAGCGCGGGAGAAGCCAGATCGCTCTTGTTCAGCAGCACCACACGCTTTTTATCTTTAAAAAGACCGTCAAAGTCAGGGTTGCGGGTAGCCCGTGGCGCTCTTGCGTCAACTATTTCAACTACCACATCTATAAGCTTCAGGCTTTCCGTAAGCTGCCTGCGGGCCTTTGCCATATGACCCGGGTACCATTGTATAAGCATATTTTCCTCCGTGAGGTCAAAATTGATAAAATCAGTATATCAGCAAAGCAATACAAAAACCAGAGCAAAGTAAAAGCCCCCGGCGTAAACGCCGGAGGCTTTTGTGTTTTTTTGTTACTTGGTGACGATGCGCTCCACGATCTTGGCAGCTTTACCAACGCGGTTGCGGAGGTAATACAGCTTAGCCCTGCGAACCTGGCCGTGACGCACTACTTCGATGCGGCCGATACGGGGGCTATGATAGGGGAAAGTGCGCTCTACGCCTACGCCGTAGGATACGCGGCGAACGGTGAAGGTCTCGCGGATACCGCCGCCCTGCATTTTAATCACGATGCCTTCGAAGTTCTGAAGACGTTCGCGGTTGCCTTCCACGACCTTAACGAATACGCGGACGGTGTCACCGACTTCCAGCTTGGGCAGGTCGGTACGGAGCTGTTCTTTTTCCAGTTCTTTAATGATGTTGGACATTTTATTCTCCTTCCTACGGGTGTTCTTACACGACTTTCCGCCGCCATTGGACCAACCGTTGTCACAAACGAAAGTATTATAACACGGCATCTGCCCTTTTGCAAGGCATTTATGCCTGTTTATCTTGATTTTTTAAGGATTGCAGGAATATTTTTTCCTTTTTGCCGAGTTTTTTTTCGTCTATAAGCTCCGGCCTTGTCTTATATGTAGCCTCTATGCTGCGCTCCCGCCGCCATTTAGCTATCAGCGCATGGTTGCCGTTTAGCAGCACCTCGGGTACCGCCATGTCCCTGAACACCGCGGGTCGGGTATACTGGGGGTATTCGAGAAGCCCGTCCGAGAAGGATTCGTCCTCCGCCGACTCCGCGCTGCCCAGCACGCCGGGAATAAACCTGCTGACGCAATCTATTATAACCATCGCAGGCAGCTCGCCGCCGGTGAGCACATAATCGCCTATGGACAGCTCCATGTCCATCTGCTCCATTGCCCGCTCGTCAATACCCTCGTAATGGCCGCAGAGGAACAGCAGCCTGTCCTTTGCGGCAAGCTCACGGGCTACGGGCACGCTCAGCGTCTTTCCCCGAGGCGCCATGGCGATCCTCAGTGCCTCGTGGTCAGGGTCAACGTCCTCAAGGCAGGAGAATATTGGCTGGGCCATCATAACCATGCCTGCGCCGCCGCCGAATGGGTAGTCATCGGTGTTCTTGTGCTTGGATTCGGAATAGTCGCGGATATTGTGAAGGCGTATGTCCAGTATGCCCTTATCCTTTGCACGGCCCAATATGCTTGTATCCATAGGCCCCGCAAACATCTCGGGAAATACCGTAAGTATATCAATCCTCAAACAGCCCCACCTCCGCAAGCACATCTGCGTAAAGCTCAATACGCTTATTCGCCACATCGACTTCTTTCAGCAGCTTCCTGAGCGCCGGTACCATAAGCTGCTTTTCGCCCTGAATTACGTAAACGTCGTTTGCGCCGGTTTCAAGCACATCGGTAAGCTTGCCGTAATATGCGCCGTTTGTATCGTATACATCGCAGCCTATCATATCTGCAACGAAATATCTGCCCTCCGGCAGCTTTACGGCGTGTTCCCGGTCCACGGAGATGTAGTGGTTGCGCAGCGTCTCCGCCGTGTTCCGGTCACGGCATACGGAGATAGTCATATATACCGCATCTGGCTGCACGCTGACGTCTGATACCTCCACCTTCTCATAAGCGCCGCCGCGCTCAAGGTAGGCCTCTCTGAGACCTTTGTATCGGGTAAGATCCTCGGACAAGGGCTGCACCTTAAGGGCGCCGTGTACGCCGTGTGGGCGGGTTATAAGGCCTATGCGCAAATACTCCATTGAGTTTCTCCTGCAAAAAAAAATTTCCAATTACGCAAAAAAGTGGTTTTGCCCACTTTTCTGCATATCGCCTTAGACTATCTCTACGACGTACTTTTTGTTTTCCTTTACGGACGCAGCCTTGACTACGGTCCTTATAGCCTTCGCTATGCGGCCCTGCTTGCCTATTACCTTGCCCATATCGTCAGGAGCTACGGTGAGCTCGATTATTGTTGAGTTTTCGCCCTCTTTTACCTCGACCTTGACCTCTTCGGGTTTATCCACGAGGTTCATGGCGATGTATTTTACCAATTCACCCATAGCGTTACTCAAATTATCCGTGGTTATTACTGGATAGCGCCGGACTTCTTAAGTAAACCGCGTACAGTATCGGTGGGCTGTGCGCCGTTCTTTATCCACTGGGCAGCCTTCTCGTTATCTACCTTCAGCTCAGCGGGATCAGAAGTGGGATTGTAATAGCCGATTTCCTCAACAAAAGCGCCATCGCGGGGAGAGCGGGAATCTGCAACAACGATGCGGTAGAAAGGAGCCTTCTTGGCGCCCATGCGGCGAAGCCTGATCTTTAACATGACTAAATTTCCTCCAAATATTGTTTATAGTTATTTAATATTGAAAGCGGTAACCTGTGGCTTAAAAGCCGAAGGGAAAACGCATCTTTCCTTTTTTGCCGAACTTGCCCGAGCTTAGCTGCTTCATGAGCTTGCGCGAGGACTCGAACTGGTTCAAAAGGCGGTTTACCTCCTGAACCGAGTTGCCGCTGCCCGCTGCGATTCTTCTCCGTCTGCTGGCATTAAGCAGCTCCGGCTTCGCCCTCTCTTTGGGCGTCATGGACTTTATTATGGCCAAAGTCTTTTTAAGCTGCTTTTCGTCTATCTGTACGTTGCCCAGCTTGCCCGCGTCCATGCCCGGAACCATGGATAGCATGCTTCCCATATCCATGTTCTGCATCTGCTCCATCTGCTGCATGAAATCTTCCAGAGTGAACTCGTTGGTCTTTATCTTTTTGGCAAGCTCCTCCGCCTTTTTCGCATCGAAACTCTCCTGAGCCTTCTCTATGAGGGTCATAACATCCCCCATGCCCAGTATGCGGCTTGCCATCCTGTCAGGATAGAAGGGCTCGATATCGGTGAGCTTTTCGCCGTTGCCGCAGAACTTTATGGGCTTTCCGGTAACCTCCCTTACAGACAGCGCAGCGCCGCCCCTCGTGTCGCCGTCCAGCTTGGTGATTATGACGCCGGTAAGTTCCAAGGCGTCGTTGAATGCCTTTGCGGCATTCACGGCGTCCTGACCCGTCATGGCATCGATGACCAGAAGTATCTCGGCGGGGTTCACCGCGTCGCGCACCTTCTCTATCTCAGCCATCATGTCGGAGTCTATATGCAGGCGTCCGGCGGTATCCACTATCACCAGATCCCGCATATTGCGCTTTGCGTACTCTACGGCCTCCTGCGCTGTAATGACGGGATCCTGCGTGCCCTTTTCAAAGACCGGCAGATTGAGCTTTTCGCCCACTACCTGCAGCTGCTTTATGGCGGCAGGCCTGTAAACGTCGCAGGCTACCAGCAGCGGCGACTTTCCGAAGTGCTTCTGGCAGTACGCCCCCAGCTTGCCCGCCATGGTGGTCTTGCCCGCGCCCTGAAGGCCGGCGAGCAGTATCACCGAAGGATTCTTCGAGCCGAACTCCAGCTTGGCGTTTGAGCCGCCCATGAGCTTCACAAGCTCGTCGTTTACTATCTTTATCACCTGCTGGCCGGGTGTGAGGCTTTCCAGTACCTCCGCGCCCACCGCGCGCTCGGTGACGGAATTTATGAATTTTTTTACCACAGTAAAGTTTACGTCCGCCTCGAGCAGAGCCAACTTTACCTCCCGCATAGCTTCCTTTACTTCCTTTTCGGAAAGCTTGCCGCGGCCGGAAAGCTTTTTGAATACGTTTTGAAGTTTTGATGAAAGGCCTTCAAATGCCATCTTCGCATATCTCCGTCAAAGTCCTGATCTTTGCCTTTACGGCGGGATCGTGGCAGATATTTTGCAGCTCCTTAAGCCCGTTCATCAGCGCCATGCGCCTCTCCATGAGCTTAAGCCTATTCTCATATTCCTCGAGGTTGTCCGCCGCCTTGATTATGGCGTCCCGTACAGCCTGACGGGAGACACCCTCCCTCTCGGCTATTTCAGCCAGTGAGCAGTCCTCGTTTACCGACTGGAAAAGTATGGACCGCTGCCGCTCTGTGAGCAGCTCGCCGTATATATCCAGAAGCAGCCCCAGACGAACGTGCTTTTCCAAGGTAAGACCGCCTTTCCTCGCAAGCTGTAAAGCATAAGTGTTTTACACTCATACTATTATACGGATATTTCTTCTCCTGTCAAGCTTTTTTAGCCGCCTATCATTATGCTTATATTGCCGTGGAGCAGCAGCCGTATTATGCCGCATGCGATAAGGTGGGCGGGATAGTAGATATAAAAGAGCCATTTCATTCCCTTCCAGCTTCCCCGTTCGCCGTTATAGCTTTTAAGAAGCGGTATGGAAAGGGCGGCAAAGAGCTGTACCGCGGCGTATATTTTATCTATAAAGAAGAAATACACTGCGGCGTATACGGTCACCCATACCATCATCCAGGTCATCTGCTTCTTAAAGCTGCCCCGGTAGGCGCCGATGTAGAGTATCGCTACGGTCGCTATGCAGCTCCAGTCAGAGCAGAAGGATATAAGGCAAACGAGCACTACTATTACGGCTTTCTGCCAGCCCTTGAATTTGTCGCTGCCGTTCACCTTGAGCAGCATGAGCCCCCAGAACAGCGACCATATCACGCTGGTCTGGTTAAAGGCGGTCTTAGTAAAGGGAATAAAGGGTATGCCAAAGGCGAAGGTATAGGCAAAATGCGATATCACCGCGAACAGCAGCAGCCGCAGTGCGTATTTTTTGAAGCTGTGGGTATAATGATACCCCTCGGCTATGAAAAACCACATTATCGGGGCGGTTATGCGTCCGACGCAGTGCAGGGCAAGCTGCGGCCACCCCGTCTGATACCCCGGCCATATCACCCATGTCAGGTGATCGGCGGTCATGGCGATTATGGCGATGAGCTTCAGCTGGTTTGAGTTCAGCCCTTTTTTAGCGATAGCTTCCATAAGCATAAATCCTCATATAAGTTTTCATGGACAGAATTATAAACCATTTGCGCGCAATTAAAAAGGGGGCAGTTTTGCCCCCGCGTGTTGAACAGCTTATTTTATCACTATGTCGCAGCCCTCCAGCGCGACACTCCTTTCCCCATTTTCGGCATCGCTCCAGCCATACACCGGTCTCAGCACTATGCTGCTTGCCTTCTGCTGCTGGTCTGAGGTCAGGGGTATTTCGAAGTTGAACAATCCCTGTCCGCCATTCGGTTCTTTTCCGTCCTTTCCCAGACTCTCCCCATCCACCATTACTTCGTAGTGGAGTCCGTTATATCTGCCCGCATATCCGTATATGAAGGCACTCTTTTCCGCCTCGCTCCAGCCCTCCGGGAATTCATAGGATACGCTCACAGCTATACTTGTGGCATTAAAAGCCGCCTCGGGCTTAACCGTTATCCCGCTTAGCTCCTTTTCGATATTGTATATCCTGTCATTTTCATGGTCGAGCATCGTAAGGGGATACTTCCCGCTGAGCTGTACGCTGCCCCTTTCCTTCTTAGAGGTGTTCCTGCCGTCTATATCCAGCTCGAACCGCTGTTCTATTTTGGCTATAGTTGCGAACTGCGCCATAACGTCCACCTTACAGTCCAGTATCCTCGATGTGAATACCGCGCTGTAATGGCCCTCCGGCACGTTGGTTTCCTTCAGGTCATACTCGGTGTGGAGTATTATGCCCTTGTCCTTCTTTACCCTTTCGGCGTCCATTTTTTCTTTCTCTGAATCATAGTACCCGTCCTGAGGGTATATGCCGGTAGATCCGAATTCCAATTTGTAAGTATTCGCGCCGCTGCTCAGATACAGATTGTCCCCGTACCAGTCCAGCGCCATGCCGCCGTCGCAATACCAGAACGGGCTTGGGTCGGTTTCAAGATAGGACATTACGGTGAGCTTGTCGCTTTCCACGAGAACGTCGGTTATCTTGGGCTTTGCCTCCTTGAGCCATTGCCAGTCCTTTGGGTCATACGGGTCAAAGCCGAGGTTTGCCCTCGCCGCGGCGAATTCCGCGGCTTCATCCGTTTCGTCAAGGGTGTATATGGTATAATCCTGCTCGTTATCCTTCGGAATCTGTATCGCCGCCTCCACATCCGGCATACTCGCCCGGTTCTCCGGCAGCGTGCCGAGGTATTTATTCCTGTCGAAAAGCCTGCCGAACCAGCCACTCACCGCCTCGCCCACGCTGGGGACAAGCAGAACCGCGCCGATTATCAGCACTACCGCAAATATGGGCGCCAGTGCACGCCAGGGGCTCGCGCCCCTCCTACCGCTTCTTCTTGATTTTTTCATATACTTCTGCTCCCTTTCTTCGGCCTCTGCCCTGAGAAGTATTTCGCCTAGCAGCTCCTCGCGCCGGGAGTCCCGTATGTTAAGCCTGTCCAGAGCCTCAATAAAACGCTTATCCTTCATACCCTTCCTCCTTCAGCGCTTCACGCAAAAGCTTCCGCCCGCTGTGCAGGTACCCCCACACGCTCGCCCTGCTCTTGCCCATTGCCTCGGCTATCTCCCCAGAGGTATAGCCCTCGTAATAGTACATATATACCGCCGTCTTGCATTTGTCAGGAAGCTCCATTACCTGCCGCAGCAGGTCTCTCGAGCTTTCCTCCGCCGGTATGCCCTGCAGCGACTCCTCATCTAACTGCACCCGCGTTTTCCAGCCCGACCTCAGGGAATCCCTGCATATATTGGACGCGACGACTATGAGCCACGACTTTTCATGCGCCGCGTTTTCAAACCTGACGGGGCTTTTCATAAGCTTCAAGAAGGTGCTTTGGGCCGCGTCCTCGGCGTCCGCCCTGCTGCCCTTAAAGAACAGCATGCACACCCGGTACACGGCGTCTATGTTGCGCCTGTATATATCCTCCGTCTCTTCCCTTTTCCTCAGGGCTTGATTCAAGGTATCAATCCTCCAGCCAAATGCTTTTTTCTTTCGAAGGCCTTCACCTATAATACGTTTCGCAAAAGCGAATCCTTAAAATAAAAACGGGCTGCATATCACAGCCCATTGCACATTTTGCTTTCATCATTCGCTAAGCAGCGCTCTTGCGTAATCATCGGGATCAAAGGCCTGCATGTCGTCTATGCCCTCGCCAACGCCAACAAAGCGGACAGGTATTTTCAGCTCTTCCTTTACGGCCACGGCCACGCCGCCCTTCGCGGTGCCGTCAAGCTTGGTAAGTATTATGCCGGTAAGCCCTGCGGACTCTCCGAAGGCCCGCGCCTGAGCTATTGCGTTCTGGCCGGTGGTGGCGTCAAGCACCATCAGCGCCTCCACAGGCACGCCGGGCAGCTCCCGGTCCAGCACGCGGCGCATCTTCTCCAGCTCGTTCATGAGGTTTTTCTTATTGTGCAGCCTGCCCGCCGTGTCGCAAAGCAGCATATCCCGGTTTCGCGCCTTGAATGAGGCCGCCGCGTCGAACACTACCGCCGCGGGGTCCGCGCCTTCGCCGTGCTTTATTATTGGCACGCCGGCGCGCTCGGCCCATACGGTGAGCTGCTCGGCAGCGGCTGCGCGGAAGGTATCCGCCGCCGCAAGGACTACGTCCCTGCCCTGATTTTTATAATACGCAGCTATCTTGCCCAACGAGGTAGTCTTCCCCACGCCGTTCACGCCGACCACCATTATCACGGCCCTGTTCGTCCCGTCGAGAAATGGCTTTTCGGGCCGCATGAGATCCGCCAGCAGGCTTATAAGCTCATTGCGCGCCTCGGAACGCTCCTTGATCTTCTTTTCGGCCACCGCATCCCTAAGGCCGCCCAGCAGCTTATCGGTGGTCGCCATGCCTACGTCTGCCATTATGAGGGCTTCTTCCAGCTCCTCGTAGAATTCGTCGTCTATGCCGGAGCCTGTGAATATAGCCGCTATGCCGCTGCCTGTCTTGGAAAGCCCCTGCCTGAGCTTATCAAAAAAGCCCGCCATTTGTATTTCCTCCTTTTTGGGTATTATGCGGATTCGGTAAATTTTGCAGATACCACCTTGGATACGCCCCGCTCCTCCATTGCCACGCCGTAAAGCGAGTCACACACCGCCATGCTGCCCTTTCTGTGTGTTATTAATATGAACTGGGTGTCATCGGAATAGTTGCGCACATACTCCGCAAAATTCGTAACGTTAGCATCGTCCAGCGCAGACTCTATCTCGTCCAGTATGCAGAAAGCCGTGGGCTTCAGCTTGAGTATGGCGAACAACAGCGCTATTGCGGTAAGCGCCCGCTCGCCGCCGGAGAGCAGCGAAAGGAGCTGCAGCTTCTTGCCCGGGGGCTGTGCGATTATGTCTATATCGCAGTTGAGTATGTCGTCCTTGTCGGAAAGTATCAGCTCTGCCCTGCCGCCGCCGAACAGCTCCACAAATACCTGCGAAAAGTTTTGCTGTATAAGCGCGAACTGCCTGCGGAACTCCTCCTCCATGGTGGAGACAAGGTCGGTTATAAGCACCTGCAGGTCAGCCTCCGCCTTGGTGAGATCCTCATACTGGGCATTCAGCTCATCGTAGCGCTCCTTGACGTTCTTATAGTCCTCTATGGAACCTACGTTCACGTCGCTCAGAGCGCGTATTGCCGTTTTCAGTTCGTCCACCCTGATGTGAGATGCGGTTATGGCTATCTGCCGCCGCATTGGCTGGGCGTTCTCATAGGTGAGCTCATAATCCGACCATATCCTGTCCTGCATGTTCTGCAATTCCAGCTGCGCCTTGTTCAGGTTCAGCTCCGCCCTATGGCTGCGCTCCCTTATGTCGTTGAGCTCTGAGGAAATATTGTCCCGCCGCTCACGCAGCTCGTCTATGGAGTTAAGGCGCTTTGCCCGCTCCTCCTCCATTGTATGCAGCTGATCCGTTAGCCTGTCCACGTCCATGCGCTCGGAGGATATACTGTTGTCCAGCGTGGCAACCTGTGCTTGCAGCTGAAGGAAGCTTCTGCTGCCCTGCTCTATCTCATCCTTGCTGCGCTTTATGGCAGCCATAAGGCCACTGGCCTCGCGTTCCATGCGCTTTGCCTCGTTTTCAGCGGCGTTTGCCTCTTTCTCGAGGGCCATCAGGGCTACCTTCTGCTCGGTAGCCTTGTCGTTCACATTTGCGGCTTCCGCCCGGAGCTTATTCAGCTCTTCCTGAAGCTTCTTTATGTCGTCCTGGCTTGCCACATTGCCCTGCTCCCACTGAGAGCGGTCCTCGTTGGCCTCGCGGTACTGCTCGTCTATATTTTCTATGCTGTCGTTTATCTGGGCGAGCTCAAGCCTGGTCTGCTCCATCTCGTCCCTGTTTTCCTCTACGTACTTCTGCACCACGTCCACCTTTTCGCGGTGCGTGGCAAGCTCTACGTCCGCCGCGTGCAGCGCCTCTGACGCTCTCTCCACGGCCTCGCCGGCACGGGCTATATCCCGCTCCAGCCCTTCACGCTCGAATTTGGACGCTTCGAGCTGCTCCCGCTGCTTTTTCAGCGCCGCCGTTATGGTCTCTATCTCCCGCTCACGGCCTATCAGGCTGAACTCCCGCTTTTGGGTGCTTCCGCCGGTCATGCTGCCGCCGGGGTTTATTATATCGCCCTTTAAGGTCGCTATTCTGAAAGACGACCTCGCACGCTTGTTTATGGCGATGCCTGCGTCAAGATCCTTCACCACTATCGTGCGGCCAAGAAGGTTTTCAAATATGCCCCTGTATCTCTCATCAAAGGATACGAGGTCAGAGGCTACGCCTATAAAGCCCTCCACGTTGCACATTGACCTTTCGTCATTGCTCAGCAGCCTCGGGCGCATGCTGGAGACCGGCAGCATGGTCGCCCTTCCGTACTGCCTTGAGCGCAGGTATCCTATCACCTGCTTTGCGTCCTGTTCGGTAGGGGTAACTATGTTCTGCAAAGCGGAGCCAAGCGTCATCTCTATTGCGCTCTCGTACTCGCAGGGGACTCGTATAAGTTCCGCCACCACGCCCTCTATACACTTGCCAAGGAGGGGATCCCTTGCTGCGTCCCTGAGAACGTTCCGGACGCTTGAGTAATATCCCTCGTAGGCACGCTTCATCTCCTGAAGCACCTTTATCCTTGAGCTTTCCGCCTCTATCTGCTGCTCAAGGGCGCGGATATTTTCACTATCCTGCTTTAGCTGTGCGTTCAGCTCGTTAAGGTGGGCTATCGCCGCCATGCGTTCCGCGTTTTTGCCGTCGTAGCCCTGCTTTATCTCTCTGTAGCTGCCGAACACCTGATCATATTCGTGGGAGAGCTTCTCGCCCTCCTCAGCTATAGCCGCCATCTTCTGATTTATGGAGTCTATGCGGCCAAGCAGCGTTGTTTTTATGGCCTCTAATCTCGAAAGCCTGCTCTTTGCGTCGGACAGGCGGTTCATGGCCTCTATCATGCTGTTCTTCTGGCTTTCCAGAAGCTGTTCTTTGTCCGATATTTCCGCCTGTATGCCGGCAAGCTGCTTTTCTATCCCGGCAAGCTTTGCTCTCTCGCGCTGCTTCGTCTCCTCCGTGTCGCTGCTCCGGGCGGAAACCTCCGCCATGGATTTCTTCAGTTCCTCCAGCCTGACTCTGTCCTCTCTGGCGGCATTCTCAAGGCGCTCCCTTTCCCTGGCAAGGTTAGCCATTCGCTCCCGGGCCACCTTTGCCTCGCCTGTGCGGTTCTCCACGCCAGTCGTTGCAGTCAGCAGCTTTGACTGTATCTCGCCTATGGCAGCATTGAGACTGCGCTCCTTTTCCTCCTCGGCGCTGCAGTCTGCGGCAAGCGCGGCCTCAATGCCTGTGGACTGCCGTATAGCCTCGGCGTACTGCGCCATGCTGTCGTTCAAAGTAGTTATTCGCTCATTGAGCTTATCGTACTGATAGAGGAACACGTTCACCTCTATCTCCTTCAGCTCGTCCCTAAGCTTCAGATACTGTCTCGCCGCGGCGCTCTGCTCCTCGAGAGGGCCTATCTGGCGGCTCAGTTCCTCAAGTATGTCGTTGAGGCGAACCAGGTTTTTTCTCGTGTTTTCCAGCTTGCGTTCGGCCTCTTCCTTGCGCACCCTGTATTTCATCACGCCCGCAGCCTCCTCAAAGGCGTTTCTGCGGTCGTTTGATTTGTTGGAAAGTATCTCCTCTACCTTGCCCTGGCCTATTATGGAATAGCCTTCCTTGCCTATGCCGGTATCCCGGAAAAGCTCGCCTATGTCCTTCAGCCTGCACTGTGTATTGTTGATAAGGTATTCGCTTTCGCCGCTCCTGTAAACCCGCCGGGTAACGCTGACCTCAGCGAAATCCGTAGGCAGCCTGCCGTCCGAGTTGTCGAATACCAGCGTCACCTCGCAGAAGGACTGGGGCTTCCGCTGCTCGGTGCCGTTAAATATGACGTCCTCCATCTTGTTGCCGCGGAGCACCTTTGCGCTCTGCTCGCCCAAAACCCAGCGGACGGCATCGGCTATGTTGCTCTTGCCGCTGCCGTTGGGGCCTATGATAGCCGTTATTCCTTTTTCGACCTGAATCTCGGTCTTTTTAGCGAATGATTTAAATCCGTTGATCTCTATTTTTGTTAACCGCAATATTCCAACCTCTGCGCCAATGTCGGCTTATTATATTACAGCAGCCCGAGGCCCTCCAGCGTAGCCTTGGCCGCCCTCTGCCCCGCCTCCTGCTTGCTTCCGCCGCTGCCTACTCCTTTCGGCTCCCCGGCTATGACCGCCTGAAGGGTGAATACCCTTTGATGGTCCGGGCCGGAGGTGTCTATAAGGTCATACGTTACGTTGCCCTGATGCTGCTTCTGCACATGCTCCTGCAGCAGCGTCTTATAATCCTTGGTGTTCACATTGCGCACCGCGCGCTCTATATGGCCCTCCACCGCATGCAGCACCAGCCTTTTCGCCTCTCCCATGCCGCCGTCCAGAAATACGGCGCCTATCACCGCCTCCATTGCGTCCGCCAGTATAGACGGCTTGCTCCTGCCGCCCGAGTGCTCCTCGCCATGGCTAAGCAGCAGATAATTACCCAGGCCGAAGCCTATGGCCGATTTATGCAGCGCGCTCTCGCATACCGAAAGGGAGCGCACTCTCGTCATCACGCCCTCGTTCAGCTCAGGGTATTCCTTGTAGAGCTTTTCGCTCACGCAGAGCTCCAGCACTGCGTCACCCAAAAACTCCAGCCTTTCATTGTGTACGCTGCCGTTGCCGTCACCCTTCACATAAGACGTATGTGTAAGGGCCGTATTCAAAAGCTCTGTGTCTTTAAATTTATAGCTAATTGCCGCTTGCAGCTCATTGAGCTTTTGCAGCCTCGCAAATTCCAGCTCCATTTGCTTCCTCCATACCAAAGTACCCGCATCCACCATAAGATGCGGGTACTGTTTGAAGTATAGTTATTTGTTCATTACCCTTAATATATCGCCTACAGTATGTACGTTTGGCAGCTCCTCCTCGGGAACCTGAATTCCATACTCCTGCTCAATATCCATTATAAGCTCCACAACGTCAAGTGAATCGGCCTTGAGGTCTTCCACAAGCCTGGAATCCATGGTTATGGACTCCTCGGGGATATCCATCTGCCTGGAGAGCATTTCGCGAATCTTTTCAAAAGTCATATATAATACCGCCTTTCTGATTATACCAATAAGCAACTATAGTTTAGCCGCATATTATTTTGATGTCAATCCTCTATTCAGTCCGCTACCTCGGGCAGTGACTTTACGGCGCGGCGTATGGTTTCGTTGGTGCCGCTGGAAGCAAAGCTCCGCGCCTGACCCAGCGCCGCCGCAAATGCCTTGGCATTTGAGCTGCCGTGTGCCTTTATCACACCCCCGTCAATACCCAAAAGGGGCGCCCCGCCGTACTCGGTATAATCCATTACCTTTTTAAAGCGCCTGAAGGCGGGCTTCGCCATTGCGGCGCCCAGCTTGCTGCGCGTATCTGCCATGAGCTCTTTTTTGAGCATACCCATTAACGTGGCGGCAAGGCCCTCTGTATATTTAAGAACGATGTTTCCCGCGAAGCCATCACAGACTATGGCGTCAAAGTCGCCTGAGAGTATCTCCCTCGCCTCGCAGTTTCCGGCAAAGTTCACGGGCGTCTGCTCAAGTAACTTATAGGCAGCCTTGGTAAGCTCGTTTCCCTTTTCGGCTTCCGCGCCGTTGTTGAGGAGGCCCACTCTGGGGTTATCCACACCCATTATATCGTGCATGTACGCAGACGCCATCACGGCAAACTGCTGAAGGTACGAGGGCTTGCAGTCAACGTTTGCGCCGCAGTCCATTATAAGCACACAGCCCTTTTCCGCCGGGAACACCACTCCTATGGCCGGACGCTTTACTCCTTCGATGCGCTTTATTATGAATGTGGCTCCCGCAAGCACCGCGCCGGTGCTGCCTGCCGATACCACGCAGTCAGCCTTCTTGTCGCGCACAAGCTCCATGGCTTTTACGAGGGAGGAGTCCTTCTTTTTGCGTATGGCAAAGGTCGGCTGCTCATCGCAGGATATTATTTCGGGTGCGTGAAGAATATCCACCCGCGCAACGTCATACTGATACTTTTCAAGCTCCGCCTTTATTCGCTCCTCGTCGCCGCAGAGGGTAACGGACATATCGGGATACTTTTTCAGGGCATCTATGCAGCCTTCTACTACCGCCGCCGGGGCATTGTCGCCGCCGAAAGCATCAACAGCTATTCTCATCTGTCGTCTCCTAATATAATACTAAGGAATATTATACAATATTTTTAACTAAAACAAAAGAGGCCCTTTTATCGGGAGCCCCTTGAGTTTTAAAATTTTCAGGCGATATTAGTCCTTATCCACTGCAACTGCCTGCTTGCCGTCGTAATAGCCGCACTTTTTGCATACACGATGAGCCAGCTTGGGCTCATGGCACTGCGGACATTCCACGATACCGGGAACGGTCAACTTCCAATGGGCTCTACGCTGGTCGCGTCTTGCCTTAGACGTTTTTCTCTTAGGGACTGCCATGGTTACACCTCCTTATCGTGATACAACAGCTGCTCCAGAGCGGAGAAAGGATTTTCCTTCTCTTTCTCTCTAACACAGGAACACTGAACTGTGTTCAAATCGCACCCGCAAACCGGGCAAAGCCCCTTACAATCCTCGCTGCACTTGCTGAAAGCAGGCAGATTGAGGAATAAGTCGTCAAGGAGCATCTGGCTGACATCCAATTCCTCGCCGGTGTAGCCGTAGCATTCGCTGTCCGGCTCCGGCTCCCGGAGAAAGCGCTCGTCGAAGTCGAAGGTAAGCTCCTCGATGAAGGGCTTGCCGCAAAGGGCGCATTCGGAATCCAGCCTCGTGGTAGCCGTACCCTTGAAGCTGAAGCCCTCGCCGTCAAAGAAGTACTCGCCCTCTACCGTAAGCGGAGCGGCGAATTTAAGCTCCCTGCCGAGATATTCCTGCCTGTCGAGGATCACATCCTCATGGCATCTGCCTATCCGGCCCGGCTGCTTGAGTTCCTGTGCAACGTTAAGCTTCATACTTATCCTTTCAAGAGCACACCTTATGTATTTTATATAAAAGGCGTTAATTTGTCAACTGGTTATTTTGTGACGAGCCTTGCGGTATCCCTTGCGATGGTCATTTCCTCGTCGGTGGGGATAACAAAGATCTTTACCTTGCTCTCGGGCTTGCTTATGCAGACTTCTTCGCCCCGGGGACAGGTCATGTTGTAATCGAAATCGGCTACTATGCCCATGTACTCCATATCCTTCAGGATATCCGCACGTACCTCGCGGTCGTTCTCGCCTACGCCGGCAGTGAATACGATAGCGTCAGCACCGTTGAGGGCTGCCGCGTATGCGCCGATGTACTTCTTTACGGCATATACGAACATATCGAGGGCCAGCTTGGCGCGCTCATCGCCCTTCTCTGCGGCGGCGCCCAGATCGCGGAAGTCGCTGGAGATGCCGGAGATGCCCAGCATACCGCTCTTCTTGTTCATGTAGGTATCCATCTCCTTGGCGGTCATGCCGGTCTTGTCCATGAGGAAGGGCATGATGGCGGGGTCGATGCTGCCGCAGCGGGTGCCCATGGGAAGGCCCTCAAGAGGGGTGAGGCCCATGGAGGTATCCACGCACTTGCCGGCCTTGGAGCAGCTAACGCTGGAGCCGTTGCCCAGATGGCAGGTAATGACCTTTGCATTGGGGTTGCCCAGCAGCTCAAGGGCACGGCCGGTGACGTACCTGTGAGAGGTTCCGTGGAAGCCGTAACGGCGTACCTTATAGTTCTCGTATGCCTCGTAGGGCAGAGCGTACATATAATGAGACTTCTCCATGGCCATGCCCCAGCCGGTATCGAATACCGCTACCATGGGTACGCCGGGCATAACAGCCATGCAGCCGCGGATGCCCATAAGGTTGGCGGGATTGTGAAGAGGTCCGAGAGGAATGCAGTCCTCAATTGCCTTAAGAACTTCGTCGTCGATGAGGATAGGATCATACAGCTTCTCGCCGCCATGGAGCACGCGATGGCCCACCGCGTCTATCTCGCTCATGTTCTTTATTACGCCGATCTCGGGATCCGCAAGAACCTCCAGAACCATGGCGATAGCGTCCTCGTGATTCTTCATGTCCTGCTGCTTCTCGTACTTGTCGCCCTTGGCGGACTTGTAGGAGATCATGGAGCCGGGTATTCCTATGCGCTCACAGATGCCCTTTGCTATCACGCTGCTGTGATCGAGATCGATGAGCTGATACTTCAGGGAAGAGCTGCCTGCGTTGATTACGAGAATTTTCATTTATGTTTTTCCTCCGATAATGATTACATATTCTGTGCCTGAACGGCGGTAATGGCAACGACGGATACTATATCGTCAACGCTGCAGCCGCGGGACAGGTCGTTGATGGGCTTTGCGAAGCCCTGGCAGATGGGGCCTATGGCCTCTGCGCCTGCCAGACGCTGAACCAGCTTATAGCCGATGTTGCCCGCCTGCAGGTCGGGGAAGATCAGTACATTGGCCTTGCCGGCAACAGGGCTTCCGGGGCTCTTGAGCTGGCCGACTTTTTCGACCAGAGCAGCATCCGCCTGAAGTTCGCCGTCCACGTTAAGCTCGGGAGCGAGCTCGTGTACCAGCCTGGTAGCTTCCGCTACGCGATCCACGTTCTCGTGCTTGGCGCTGCCCTTGGTGGAGAAGGAAAGCATGGCTACGCGGGGCTCCATTCCGCAAAGCGCCTTTGCGCTCTGTGCGGAGCTGATGGCGATAGCGGCCAGCTGCTCTGCGGTAGGGGCGATATTTACCGCGCAGTCGCCAAATACCAGCACGCCATTGTCACCGTAGGCCTTGTTGGGAACTTCCATGATAAAGCAGCTGGAAACGGTGGATACGCCCTTTGCGGTCTTTATTATCTGGAGGCCGGGGCGGAGTGTGTTGCCGGTGGTATTTATAGCGCCGGAAACGAAGCCGTCAGCCTTGTCATCGTAAACCATCATAGCGGCGAAAAACAGGGGGTCGAGCATGGTCTTCTGCGCCTGCTCAAGGGTAACGCCCTTCTTTGCGCGCATTTCAGCGAACTTCTCGCAGTATCCGGGATACAGCTCAGAGGCAGCCGGGTCGATCATTGCAATGTCGTCCACGTTCACGTTGAACCTGGCAGCGGCAGCCTTGATATCCTCGCTTTTGCCGATAAGGGTAACCTTGGCGATGCCCTGATCGGTTATCAGCCTTGCGGCCTGAACGGTACGCTCCTCACTTCCCTCGGGAAGCACTATGTGCTTTACGTCAGCTTTTGCTTTTGCTTTGATGGTGTCGATGATAGACATTATTCCGTCTCCTTTCAAAAATCTGCTTTATGATACTTCCGTTATAAGCATACCTAGACTTTTGTATTATAGCATAAGTTTTCCAAATACAACAGCGCATAAACAAATTTCCCGCTTATTTTTCCCCTTTTCCCCCGGGCTTGGCTATCGTATAATGTAAGCATGAAATCAGTGGGAATAATAGCCGAATACAACCCCTTTCACAACGGCCACGCCTATCAGCTGCAAAAAGCCAAAGAGGCGTCCGGTGCCGATTTTGCCGTTGCCGTAATGAGTGGGGACTTCGTGCAGCGGGGCGAGCCCGCCATGTTCGAAAGGCGGCTTAGGGCCAGGTGGGCCCTCGAGAACGGCGCGGACATGGTCATAACGCTGCCCACACCATTTGCCCTTGCCAGCGCCGAGGCATTTGCTCTCGGCGGCGTAACGCTGCTTTCAAGAAGCGGCATAGCGGATTCCATAGCCTTCGGCAGCGAATGCGGCGATACGGACCTCCTTTGCCGTGCTGCGGACGTGCTGAACAACGAGCCTGACGAGCTGAAGGCGCTCATAAAGTCAAACATTTCCCGGGGCCTTTCTTACCCTGACGCCAGGGCGCGTGCCTTCGGTGAGTACCTTCCTCCCGAGCTTGCATCAGTGTTTTCTTCCCCAAACGACATACTTGGCATAGAATATATCCGCGCCATACGCCGCATTGACGCCACTCTGCAGCCCATCGCCATAGGCCGTACCGGCGTTGCCCACGACAGCGCCCACACCTGCGGCGGATTTACCAGCGCGTCAAATATACGGCGATTGATCGTCTCAGGCGAATCGGAGCACATAAAGTCTTATATTCCAGAAGGCATTTACGAAGATATGCTCAGCGTTTTGGGTCGCACCGCCCCCATTATGCTGCAAAGCCTCTCCCGGGAGACCGTATATGCCCTGCGCCGCATGAGCAAGGAACAGCTCAAGTCGCTGCCTGACGTAACGGAAGGCCTTGAAAACCTGCTCTATTCCGCCTGCCGTAAATACGCTGATATCGGCTCCGTACTCACTGCGGTAAAAAGCCGCCGTTACACCATGGCCCGCCTCAAGCGCATATGCATGTGCGCCCTGCTCGGCATTTACGGCAGCCCCATGAAAAAGCTGGACAGCCTGTTCATACGCGTGCTTGGCATACGCCGCGAAGCGCAGTCTCTCCTCTCCGCCCTGCATGAAAAGTCAGAGCTGCCCGTGGTCACACGCTACGGAGACGTATCAAAGCTCAATGAAAGACAGTCGGAGCTTATGGCGCTGGAAGTGCGCTGCGCCGACATAGCGGCATTGGGCAGGCCCTCCCCATCACCTGTGAAATCCGACTTTTCCTATCCTCTGATTATAGTTTGACCACCGCTCCGCATACACATAACTGACCGTATGCGGAGGTGTTATCTTGAAAAGGCTCGTCACATATTCAGTATGCGCGCTTTGCTGCTGCGTATTGTTCCTGTACAGCCCTGCCGCAGTCTCACGGGCCTCGGCAGGCTTTTTGATCTGGCGCGATTCGCTCCTGCCCGCCCTGCTGCCATTTTTCGTCTGCGCCAGCGTAATGCAGAATGCCGGCGTATCCGGCAGGCTGGAGCGCGCCTCGCTTATATTTCTGTCCCTCATCTCCGGCGCGCCGGCCGGGGCAAGGCTGCTGTCAGGCTACGGCGAGCCTGACGCCCGCTCCGCCGCCATACTCAACAACGTCAGCCCCATCTTCATATACGCCTCCTTCTGCTCCGGCATGGTCGGCTGCCCGCGGCTTGCGCTTTACATACTTCCGGCGCAGTTTTTATCCGCAGCAATAATGCTCATCCTCTTTCCCATACACATAAAATCCCGCCCGCAGGCATCCTGTCCCTCTCCCCTGCGTCTCCTGTCGAACGCCCTGCAAAGCAGCGTTTCCGCAATGCTTAACATATGCGCCGCTCTGGTGTTCTTCTCGGCGCTCATGGGCGGATTCGGAGCCATGCTGGGCGCCGGCAAAAGCGGCTCCCTGTCAGGCGCTGTGCTGTACGGAATGCTGGAAATGGCAGGCGGAAGCGCGGCGTTGAGCAAGCTCGGCATAGGCATGCGGCCCCTTGGAACCGCCGCGGCATTCGTTTTTTCCTTCGGCGGGCTGTGCGTCTACGCCCAGTCGCTGACTTTTGCCCCGCTGCCCTTCCTCCGCTATTTTTCCGCAAAGCTGATGCAGGGCGCCCTTTCCGCAGCCATAGCCTATATTTTTCTCACGCTGTTTCCGCTGCCGCTGCCGGTGTACCGCTCCGTCACGGCGGATACGCTGCTGCACAATACGCTGTCCATTGCCGCGGCGCTGGGCGCTATGCTCATGGCGCTGTCCGTAGTGATGATGATAGGGGCGGCGGGGCGGTACAGAAGGGCAAAAAGAAAAAGCGCCCCGAATTGAATCGGAGCGCAGTAAAGCTCAGGCTTTAGTCGTCAAAATCGTCATCGTCTTCGTCGTCGAAGTCGTCATCATCGAAGTTCTTGTGCTTCTTGAACAGGCCGAACAGGAAGCCACCCTTCTTGTCGTCCTCTTCCTCGTCGTCATCGTAATAATCGTCATCGTCCTCGTCGTCGATGTTGTCTACGGGCTCGGCTGCCTTGCGCCTGCCGCGGTTGCTCTCGGATACAGAGTTGCGGGGCTCGGGCTTAGGCTGGGGAGATACCGGCTTGCGTGCGGGCTGCGCCGCGGCGGCAGCAGAGGCTGCCGTCTGCTGCTGTACGCTTGCCATTACGTCATCTGCGCTCATTGCCGGCTTTGAGGGCTGTGTGAACTGCTGTATAGGCTGTACGGGAGTGGCTACTCTCGCCCTTGCGCCCAGATCCCTGCGATTTACGTTGACCAGATTCTTGTACTCGTCGAGAAACCTTTCGAGATCTGCCAGTATGTCGTCGGCATAGGTCTTGGCATTCTCGAATACCTCGTTAGCATTGTACTCAGCCTTTGCGGCAAGGAGCTGCGCCCTCTTCTGGGCCTCCTGATATATCTCGTCCTCGGCGATGAGACGTTCGTACTCCTCACGGGCCTTTTCGAGCACCAGGTTGGCTTTGTTCTGCGCCTCTGCCACTATGGCGTCAGCTTTGGTATTGGCAGCGTCTATGGTCTCCTGCGCGGTGTCGTTTGCACTGTCTATAGTATTCTGAGCCTCTATCATAAGGCTATTGGCCCGGCGTATATCCTCCGGAATAGTGGTCTTAAGGTCGCCCAGAAGGTCAAAAACCTCCTCAACGTCCACGGTGCGCTTGGTTGCGCTGCCGGAGAGCTTAGGTTTGGGGCTGTTCTCTATAAGATCCTCAAGCTGATCTATAATGTCGTAAATTTTGAGGTTCTGCATATTATTGCTCATCGCTTAATCAACCTTTCTGCGATTTTATTTTTTATTGCGTCGGGCACCAGCCCGTCGATATCCTTTCCGTAGGAAGCCATCTCCTTAACCGCGCTGGAGCTTATGAACTCAAGCTCCGGCCTTGCCAACAGATAAACAGTCTCTATATCGGGCCTCAGGAACTTATTTGCCCCCTCCATTGACCTTTCGTATTCAAGGTCGCTGCCGTTCCTTATTCCGCGTATTATGGCAGCGGCGCCCTTCTGCCTTGCGAAATCCACCGCAAGGCCGCTGTATGCCTCGGCGCAGACGTTGTTAAGTCCCTCCGCCCTTGCCGCCTCCATAAGCAGCCCGCACCGTTCATCGGCGGTAAAGACAGGCTTTTTGTTGGGGTTTGTCAATACCGCTACATATACCATGTCGAAAAGCTCCGCGGCTCGCATGAATATATCCATGTGGCCCAGCGTAGGCGGGTCAAAGCTCCCGGTGCATACGGCTGTTCTCATTATTGCCTCTCTCTTATGAAGGAAATTGCGGTAAGCTCGCCATAATGGCGCACATCGTATATCTCCAGCTTGTCGTGTTCTATCATTGGCGGCAGCTTTGAGTCGTGCTCGAGAGCTATTATGAAGCCCTCCGCCAGCAGTCCCTTATCGTAAAGCGTTGCCGCAGCTTTATCGGATATGCCTGCGCCGTAGGGCGGGTCTATGAATACTATGTCGAACCTGTCGCCCCGGAAAGCCATCATGGATACCGCCCGTTCCCAGTCACAATGATATACTCGGCACTTATTCCCATAGCCCAGTTTTTTTATGTTGGCGTTGACTATGTCTATGCTTTCCCTCGCACTGTCGCAGAATACGGCGCTTTTTGCGCCCCGTGAAACCGCCTCAAGCCCCAGCGCCCCGGAACCGGCGAAAAGATCCAGCACTCTTTTGCCGTATATGTCGAATTGGAGTATGCCGAACAGCGACTCCTTTACCCTGTCCAGCGTAGGCCGCGTATCCAACCCCTTTGGGGCGGAAATGGCGCAGCCTCTTTTATCTCCTGCGATTATCCGCATTTACACCTCCAAATACAGCTATTGTATATTTTAACATTATAAAGCCTTCCTAACAAGGATATTTTTGTTTAATTAACAATATATCCCAAAATTACAGGCTACTGCGTCCATTTTTGCATCCCAGACCTCTCGCGGCACACGCTCCGTTATCTGCTCCTTCAGCGCGAGGCCCAGTTTGAACGCGGCGGCACCGTTGAGCAGCCTGTCATAGCATCCGCCGCCCCGTCCCAGCCTGTAAAGCTCCCTGTCAAAGGCCAGCCCCGGCACTATTATAAGATCTATTTGGTCAATCATTATCCGTCCGGACCTCTCCCTGTCAGGCTCTGCTATTCCATATGCGCCCTTCACAAAGCAGCATCCATCGGAGGGTATATACAGTTCAAGACCGCCATCCCCGCTGCAAACGGGATAAGCGACGTTTTTGCCCATGCTGGCCGCGGCTTTTACCAGCTCAGCGGGGTCGCACTCCCCCGGCAGCGCGCTGTAGCTGAGTATTGTCCGTGCATTTTTGAATGCGATCAGTCCTGCCGCCAGCTTGCAGGCCGAAATCGACTGCGACTTTATGTCTTCTTTTGAAAGCGCCCTTATGCGCTGCTTGATTTCCCTGCGTAAGGCGGCCTTTTCTTCCTTTATGCTCAACGTCAGCCCTCCAATATTGCCTGCGCCACGGCAATATCCTTTATGTGAGATATGCTCACATGCAGCATTCTGCCGCCCATACCGTTCATAAGCTTAAGTGCCTTTCCTGAAAGCGCGGCGAGAGGCCCGCCCTTTTCATTATGGGTTATCTCTATTTCCCTCCATTCGATAATGCCTATTCCTGTGCCCAGCGCCTTTGCTACGGCCTCCTTTGCGGCAAATGCCCCCGCTATGCGCTGCGGGTCGTTATTGCAGGACTTAAGCCTTTGCCGCTCAGTTTCCGTGAACACGCGCTCCATAAAGCCCTCTTTTGCTGCGGCCCGCTTTACCCTTTCTACCTCAATTATGTCTATGCCCGTGCCAAGTATCATTCGGCGCTCCTTACGGCGTCCAGTATAGCGGCAGATACCGCTCTCACCCCCGCTACCAGTACCGGCAGCAGCTCACACTCCCTTTCGCCAGTGGACATTGCAAAGAAGGTATCTCCATCCAGCGAGGTATGCACTGGGCGTATGGTCATGGCCAGCCCGTCGTGTGCCATTGAAGCCAGCTTGTTTGCTTCCTCCCGGGTGAGCTTTGCATTGGTCGCCACCACGCCTATGGTGGTGTTGCCGAAGGCCGCCTGACCGAGAGCTGCCGAATCCATGCAGGGTGTGAGCTTGCCGTCCATATTCGCTGCAGCCACCAGCTCTCCCGTCTCCGGGTCGTATATGTCGCCCAGCGCATTCACTACGGCTATCGCCCCCACCTTTACCCCGTTTTCCAGCTCTATACAGGCTGTACCGAGGCCGCTGTTCACTGCGTACCTGCTCCCGAAAGCCTTTGCCACAGTAGCGCCGGTGCCTGCGCCTATGCTGCCAGATGGGGTGGAATCCTTAGCGTCTTTGCATGCGGCATAGCCCTCCGCCTTGCCGGGGCGCACCTTGGGGTCCCCCACGCCAAGATCGAATATGACCGCCGCAGGGACTATGGGAACTACTCCAATTCCCACGTCTACGCCAAGGCCCTGCTCCTCAAAGTACTGCATGGCTCCGCTTGCCGCATCCAGCCCGTATGCGCTGCCGCCGGAAAGCATTATTGCCTGAACCCTTTCTACGGAATTGTATCCCCTTAGAAGGTCTGTCTCTCTTGTGCCGGGCGCACTGCCGCGAACGTCGACTCCCGCCACCGCCCCTTTTTGGCAAATAACGGCAGTGCATCCGGTTTTTGCCTTTTTATCCGTATAATGGCCTACAGTTATACCCTTAATGTCAGTGATACTTCCGCTCATATTATTCCTCGTCCTCTCCGTCGCTCTCTATGGGACAGTCTATGGCGCCTATCAGCTCCTCCACGCTGTCGCGTATCACGCCGAAGTCATAGCCTCGGCCAGCCAGCCTTCTTACAATTCTTTGCCTTCTGTCGTATTCCTCAAGTCCCTCGAACTGACGGTAAAACTTCTCCGCCACGGCCATGGCGTTCCGTCTTTCCACATCGTCGGTCACCTGCTCCATGGCGGCGTCTATGTCGTCGGCGCTAAGGTAATGAGCGCGCAGCTGCTCTTTAAGCTTTCTCCTGCTCAGCGGCTTCGTTGCAAGGCGGGTGGAGACGAAATCCGCCGCGTACCTGACATCGTCAAGGTATTTCAGCTCCTTGAGCCGCTCCACCGCGGCGTACACCTCGTATTCTCCGTAGTTCTGGCCGTCAAGGTAGTTTTCCATCTCCCGCACCGTCCTCGGCCTCGAGGTAAGATAATCCAGAGCGGAATCCATAGCCGATTTACCCGTTTTTTTCTTCTTCATCTATTCTCCTCATAGTAAGTTTCAACGTGCTCCGTCAGATAATATAATTGCGATGCGCATCGCAGACTAAAAAAACGGAGGTTATAAATGACACAAAACGACACGAACTCCTTTATGAAGCAGACCGAACCGGTCAACTACAAAATGGAGACAGCCCAGTCCATGATGGACACCAAGAACCTGGGCATAATACAGGACCAGATGTACCATGAGGCCCTTGCCTACAAGAAGAGCAGGATATACGCCGAAATACTCAGCGAGCAGCCCCTCAAGGACATGGCAAACCGTTTTGCCCAACACCACAAGCAGCACTTTGACGCGCTGCAAAACTACCTGGACAGCCACCAGTAACTGCAAAAGGAGTGACATATGACGAATCATACCAGTATGAACCAGCAGGAACTTCTTACCGATCTTCTCACCCAGGAAAAGGATCTGGTAAAGGACTACGCAAGCGGAATAACCGAATCCTCCTGCACAAACCTGAGAGAACTGCTTATGAACAACCTGGCGGAATGCTCCGCCGACCAGTTCGCCGTGTTTGACGAGATGCACAAACGTCAGATGTACGACACCAAACAGGCTCCGGGATCCGACGTTCAGACGGCTCGCAGCAAGATGCAGCAGCTCAAACAGCAGACCGGCTTTTAATCAGTCTCTGCCTACATAGATAGTATACCACAAAACCTGCCCGCGCAACTTAAAATGCGGCATCAAAAAAGGCCGTCTCAATAATGAGATGGCCTTTTATCTGTTTTTGGCTATAGCATTTTCTGCCATTCGCTGGGCCGCTCCACCCATTCGGGCGGATCCGCCGGCTCGGCGGTAACAGCGTCGAGCTTCATGCTGCTGAATCGTTCGCGAAGCTGATCCGGCGTAAGCGGAGAATCTACGCTGCCCATGCAGTCCCGGCATATGTTGCCGCACTCCGGGCACTGACAGCCGCTGAACAGCCCTCTCTCAGTCTGTACCATATAGGTTCCGCAGGCCTTGCAGCTGCACCGCATTATCTATTCACCTCCGCAGAGGTCCTCAGCTCCGGCATTGGAGTTGGAGTTGGGGTTGGGGTAGGAGTGGGCGTGATCGTCGTTTCGGGCGCGGACGATGGGACAGCCTCCGATTCTCCTGCCGGCTCGGCCAAAGGCTCCGTCGTAAGGTCAGGAGTTGTTTCCGGCGTAGGCGCGGGCGTATCATCGGGCGCTATGAATACGTTCAGCACGCTGGCATCGCCCACATATTCCTTTACGTCCTCCACCTGTATCTCGAATTCCGGCTCGCCTTCTGACGCGGTGGTTATCTCGTATTTGTTGTATACGATGACTATGCCGTCCTCGGTTATATAGAACTCCCTGTCGTCGTCTATGGGCAGCAGATCGTTGAGTAGCAGCATGTCGGAATCTTTGGCCTGCGCGGTTATCATATCCGGTATACGGCCCCGCCAATACTGATTGTTCTCATCGAAAAGGTCGCTGATCTTGCACAGAGCTCCCGTCGCCACATCGTAAGTCAGGGCCATGCTGCCAAGGCAGGTGTTGCTTTCATCGTAAAGGTCATACATGAATATCCGCACCGAGAATATTCCGTTGCGGTTGTATTCTACCCGGTATTCGGTAAATACCGCCATATCCAGCTTTTCCGCCTTAGCCATAATATTTTCGCGCATGGAGGCGTTTATCATGTCCGCAGTAGGCTCGTTCTGGAGCGCAGGATACACTATGCAGCAGTTGTTTTCACAGTATGCGCAGCGGGAGATCGTCACCGGCGCATAAATGTCATCTTCCTCCGCGGGTGCGCTTACAGCCACCTGGCTTGAATTGTATTCTTTTACAACTTCAAATACCTCCGGGGCGAAGGTTGCCGCCGGAACTGCCTTTGAGCTTTTTTCAAAGGCAGGCTGGAACTCTGCCGCAGGGGCGGATTCACAGCCGCAAAGCATGATTGCAGCCGCTGCAGCAATCAGGCCGCTCACGATGCTTTTTTTCATTTTATCGCCCCTCCTTTCGAGCTTTTACTGTTAGTATTATAGCATCGGCATAATATATTTTTGTTAAGAAAAGGTTAACATATTATGTATTTACTTTTCCGGCTTACGCTTCCGCCTTTTCGCTGCCGCTCTGGGTCACTATGAGCGTCTCCGTATCCGCCATGGCCTTCTGTATCATGCACTCGAAATCCACCATGGCCTCGCTGTTGCGAAGATCCTCCACCTTGGGCTTTGTGACGGGGTGTTGGGGCACAAATACGGTGCAGCAGTCCTCATACGGCAGTATGGAGGTATTGAATGTATTTATCTTCTTCGCTATATCTATTATATCGTCCTTGTCAAACCCTATAAGAGGACGGAATACCGGCATATCCACCGCATCGTCCGTCACGCAGAGGCTCTCCAGGGTCTGGCTTGCTACCTGACCAAGGGCCTCGCCCGTGATAAGTGCCAGCGCGCCGTCTTCCCTTGCCCAGCGCTCCGCTATCTTCATCATGAGCCTGCGCATGAGCACCGTGGTCTCCTTTGGAGGACATTGCTCGTAAATGGCAAGCTGTATCTCGGTAAAGGGCACCAGATGCAGCCTTATGGGACCGGAGTACCTGGCAACGAGTCCGGTAAGATCCACTACCTTATCCCTTGCCCTTTCGCTGGTGTATGGATAGCTGTAAAAGTGTACAGCGGAAAGCTCAAGGCCGCGCTTTGCAATGAGGTAGCCCGCAACGGGGCTGTCTATACCGCCGGATATGAGCAGCGCGGCGCGGCCGGCGGTACCGGTAGGCATGCCGTTTGCGCCGGGTATTTCCTCGCAATAAAGATACGCCTTTTCGCGTATTTCAACGCACATCTTTATCTTTGGGGAATGCACGTCTACGCTGAGGCCGGGAAAGCTCTCAAGCAGCACGTGGCCCAGCTCCCGGTTAATCTCCTCGCTGTTCATCGGAAAGCGCTTGTCGGCACGGCGGGCCATAACCTTAAAGGTCGCACTTCGGCTCTCCCCGAGGGCGCGCCGCATGAGCTCCATCGCGCTATCGGCTATGGCGTTCCATTCCTTCTCTACGGCTATGGCGGGGCTTATGGAATGTATGCCGAACACCCTTGTGAGCCTGTCCACCGCCTCATCTCTGTCCTTATCATTTATACCCAGCACGAATATTCTCCCCTGCTCCATGCGCACAGTAGCGCCCAGATCCGAAAGAGCGTGCTTTATTCCTTCGACGAGCTTGCGCTCGAAGAAAGGGCGGTTAAGTCCTTTGAGGTGAATTTCGCCGTAGCGGACCAGCAATACGTTTTCCATAAATCCTCCGTATATATCTCCCGCCGGTTTGCCCGGCAGGAGCAATGCTTTCAGTATTGGTATTATCTGCGCTTGAACCGGCGCAGCATGGCTATTATGGTTGAGATTTCCTCCGCCACAACGTCCATCTCTTCGATAGTATTAAACGGGCAGAAGCTGAAGCGTATAGCGCCTTCCTGTCTATCTCCAATTACACCCATGGCGTTGAGTATCCGGTTCCTGCCCTTTTTGTGGGCAGAGCAGGCTGAGCCTGTGGATACATATATCTCCTTCTCCTCCAGAGCGTGCAGCAGCACCTCGCCGCGGACGCCCATAAATGAAGCGTTGAGTATATGGGGAGCGCCCTGCTCCGGTGCGGGGCCGTTAAGCAGCACGTCCGGCAGCTCGGTAAGATTTTTTGCAAGGCGCAGCTTGCAATCTCGCATGGCGCAGCGATATTCGTCTATATTATCCAGATAGTTCCTTACGGCAGCCTCCATACCCATTATGCCGGGCGTGTTTGTAGTGCCGCTGCGCAGGTTTTTTTCCTGCCCTCCGCCCATCTGACCGCCCGTGAACCTGGTGCCCTGCCTGAGATACAGCGCGCCGATGCCCTTAGGGGCGTGTATCTTGTGTCCGCTTATGGAATACAGGTCGCAGTTTTTCGCATCAAAGGGCACCTTCAGGAATCCCTGTACGCCGTCTACATGGAGCAGCGCCTCCGGAGCCCTGCGTCTGAGTATCCTGCGTATCGCCTCGGCGTCGTTCACGGCGCCGACCTCGTTATTCACCTGCATCACGGATACAAGGCGGGTGTCCGGGGTGATGAGGCCCTCCAGCCTTTTCAGGTCTATCATGCCGGTATTGTCTACCGGCGCTTCGACAACGTCGTACTGGCAGGCAAGGGATTTATATACCTCATATACCGAAGGATGCTCGGTCGAGCCGACTATTATCCTGCCCCTGCCCCGCATTGCTTTAAGGGATCCGAGTATTGCCATATTGTTGCTTTCAGTGCCGCCTGAGGTGAATATTATCTCGTCCGGCCCCGCGTTTATGGCGCTTCCTATCGTCCTTCGCGCGCCGTTTACCGCCCTTTCCTCGCGCACTGCGGGAGAATAGGCCGCCGCAGGATTGAAGAACTCTTCCGTCATATATTTTTTAGCCGCTTCCGCCGCAACGCCCATGGTACGTGTGGTAGCGCTATTGTCAAGATATATCATTTATCATCTCTCCGTATCATATTTCGTCGGGGGTATCCCCGCACTATATTATATGTACCGCGGCGTCCGGACGGCATACCCGGCAAACCGCATTATATGATATCACATATTATACCACTATTTCACTACATTTTTACATATTTATTCCGCCCCGCCTTTAATCTATCTGTTTGACGTGCGGCAAAAAGTGCTGTAATATTGTATCATTAGTTTATTGCATATACGACCCGGCGCAAAAGCGGCGGGAGAAAGGCGAAAAAATGAGCGAATGCAGCCATGATTGCAGCAGCTGCGGCCAGAAGGACTGCGGCTCCCGCGAAATACCCAAGGAGCAGCTTAACGAATTCAGCAGGGTGAAGAAGGTCATAGGCATAGTGAGCGGCAAGGGTGGTGTAGGCAAGTCCCTTGTCACCTCCATGATGGCCTCCGCCACCAATAAGCGGGGCTTCAATACCGCCGTATTGGATGCGGACATCACCGGTCCCTCCATACCCAGGATGTTCGGCATCAAAGAGCACGCACTGGGAGACGGCAAGAACCACATCTTCCCCTGCAGGAGCAGTAACGGCGTTGATATCATGTCCATAAACCTGCTGCTTGAGTCCGATACCGACCCCGTAGTATGGCGCGGCCCCGTCATAGCGGGCGTCGTCAAGCAGTTCTGGACCGAAGTGGTCTGGAAAGATATAGACTACATGTACGTCGATATGCCTCCGGGAACCGGCGACGTACCACTGACAGTATTCCAGAGCCTGCCTGTAGACGGCATAATAGTCGTCACTTCCCCTCAGAGCCTGGTCTCCATGGTAGTTGCCAAGGCGGTGCGCATGGCGGAGCTCATGAACATCCCCATATTGGGCATCGTGGAAAACATGAGCTACTTCACCTGCCCCGACTGCGGCTGTGAAATAAAAGTATTCGGCGACAGCCATGTGGAAGAGATAGCCATTACCTACGGCATACCCCTTCTGGCCCGCCTGCCTATAGATCCCGCCGCCGCAGCGGCCTGCGACAGCGGCAAAGTCGAAAGCATAGACACAGCGCCAATACAGCCCGTACTGGATAAGATACTGAGCCTGTAAGAGTATGAGCGGAAGCACGGTACTTTGCATAATAATAGGCGCTGTGCTGCTGTGCGTGGCAGTACCCGCCATGCGCTTCTTTCACAATGCCGGCAACATACTCTCCTATATACTTTCCGCCTTGAAGAGCACCGGAGCTGTCGAAAGGCCTAAGATACGCTCCCTTTCTTCTGCGGGCGACCTGTTTCTCGACAGGATAAAGCGGGACTTTCCGGAGTACAATCCCGCAATGGTTCTCAACCGCGTAAAGAAGGACGCACGTATATACCTGCAAAGCGCCAAGGAAGGGCACACACTGTTTCGCGAGGGCGTGTCCGATTCCTTCAGGGAACGCTTGGCCTACTCCCTGCCCACAGACGTAAAGGGCGGCATAGAGGTGTACAATGCGGCGCTGTCCGACTACGACGACAGGGGCCGGGACCGCATACTGGTATTTCAGGCGGCGGCAGAATATCTCGATTCCCGTGACGCGCTGCGTCCCGTAAGGCTGACCCTCAAATACATCGCAGCCTATGACGGCAATGTGGACGGCGAAGTGCGGGGCTTCAACTGTCCCAACTGCGGCGCACCGTTACCGATAGTCGGCAGCAAGATATGCCACTACTGCGGCACCGGCATAAAGTCTTCGGCAGGATTGGGCTGGATACTTACAGACGTGGCTATGGACTGAACATGCAACTTAAAAAGGACGGCAGCTGCCGTCCTTTCAGAGTGTCAAAAAAGTGGCTGAACGCCACTTTTTTGAGTTTTCTCATTCGGTGCTTGCGCCTATGGCGCGGCCAGCACCTCATGCAGGGAAAGCCTTGCTACGCAAGCGCCTTTTGCGGATTTGCCGCACATGTCGCCAAATCCGAATAAAGCCATAAGGGGCTGCGGCCCCTTATCAACCCCTGGGTTTTTCGACAGTCTCAAAGGACGGCAGATGCCGTCCTTTTGATTTATGCCGAAATATCCTCGCGCTTTGCTCCGGTACCGTCGCTGAGCCAGACGTATACCTTCTCGTCAGGCACATCCGCGCCCTTTGCCTTGGATACGGTAAAATGGAAGCCGTCCACGTCACACCTTAACGTGGTAATGGTACCGTCGTCCCTCGTGACGGTAGATACCCATACGTTGTCCTGAAATTCTATGGTGATGCTGTGTTTATCCCGGCCTTCCACATAAAAGCTCAATACCGAATCATTCAGACTGCCCGACAGCACTGTGCCATCAGCATACTCAAATTTCAGATCATATCCCGATTCCTGCTCATCCACCGCCTCTGCAGCCTCATGTCCGTCGCCGTTCGGTATGGTGGGCGTGAGCTCATCGGTAATGACAGGCGTAGCCTCGGCTTTTTCCGCCTCGTCCTCCTCGGCTTCCTCCTCGCCGTCGTCTATCACTATTCCGTGGGGGGCTATGGAGCCCTTGCCCTCTGCCGCGCCCGTCACAGATGAAGCAAACTGATCCGCCGTATCCGTGGAGAGCAGCCAGCCGAAGGTGGCGTTGCCCTCCGATACCCGCATGTCGTGATCCGCAAGGTAAAGCAGCGTATCCGCCGCTTCCGCGCTTTTATCGTCTTCCAGTCGGCTGCGGAACAGAGCTTCCATGGCTTCTGTGGCTGACTTGTAGCCGGCATAGAATGCCGACACCGGGTTCTGCTCTATTGTGCTCTCGACTTCCTGTGGTTCCGGCTCAGGCGTTGCCTGCGGCTCCTCGATGGCCGCCGGTTCCTCTTTCGGGGCACAGCCCGTAAAGGCAGCCGTCATTATAATTGCAAGGACGAGCGCCGTTATCTTTTTCATTGCTCGTCCCTCCCATTCATGTATTTTATTATGCCGTTATAAATACCTGCGGCACATGCGTCCTGATATGACGCCCGGCATAATTTCGTATCCTCCTGCGGATTGGAAAGATACCCCATTTCGATGGTCACTACCGGGCTATCCGACCAGTTAAAGCCGGTCTGGCTGGCGGAATAGATCACACTCCTGTTGATTGCGCCTGTAGCAGCGCAGAATTCATCGAGCAGCGCCTTGCCCAGTGCTTCGCTTTGTGCGCCTATGGCCATCTGCTTTGACGGCGCTATCACCAGCGCGCCCTCAGTCAGCTTTGATGTCGAACTGTTGCAGTGTATCCTTATCCAAAAATCCACCCTCGCATCGTTCATCATTTCAGCCCGCTCTTTGTTGGAAACCGAAACGTCGTTTTTTGTGCGCGTCATGACTACTGTAGCGCCGGCGTCCTGAAGCAGCGCCATCAGCTTCTCGGACACGGCAAGGTTCACATCGTATTCGTTGACGCCGGAGCGGACGCCAGTGCAGCCCCTTGTCATGCGGTCCTTGGTGGTCTTTTCGTCATTGGGAGATATCTGCTCCTGTCCGCTGTCCGCCTTGAGCTGATGGCCGGGGTCTATACCTATGATCACGTCCTTGAGGGGCTGCTCAGGCGTATCCGCAGCCTGAGGGGCAGGCGTGCCTTCGGCCTGCCTTGCGGGGTATGCGGCGCGGCCGGTAACAGGCACAGCGAAAGCGGCGCTAAAGCTCATTAGCGCCGTAATACAAAGCAGTAATGCAATTGTCCTTTTCGTCAATGCCTTCATATTTCGCACCTGTTGTCAAAAATACACCTAAAAGGTACTTTTTTATTGTACACCCAAGTTCGCACTTTGCAACCCCGGATACCTTAAACAAATTGTTAATAATACCTGACTTTTTTTAATGCGTTTTCTCAAAGGCAAGCTTTCCGCCCTTGGCTTTCGCTTTTACTTTATCTCCAAGGCGTATTTTCCCCGACAGCAGTTCCTCGCTGAGGCTGTCCTCCACCTGATGCTGTATGGCCCTTCTGAGCGGCCGCGCGCCGTACACGGGATCAAATCCGTCCCTGGAAAGCTGCTCTACTGCGCCCTCCGAGAACGTCAGATCTATACCACGCTCACGAAGCCTATCAGCCACCCCCTTTAGCATAAGGCGCACTATCTTTGCCGCCTGCTCCTGCTCCAGCGGGTGGAACACGATTATCTCGTCTATCCTGTTCAGGAACTCCGGCGAAAAGGTCTTCTTCAGCTCCCCCATCATGGCTTCCCTCATGCGCTCATAGGTAAGGGCCTTGCTTTCGCTGCCGAAGCCTACGGTGTTCCGGCCCGCCGCAGCCGCAGCGCCTATATTTGAGGTCATGATTATTATTGTGTTGCGGAAGTCCACTGTCCTTCCCTTGGAATCTGTCAGTCGCCCGTCCTCCAGCACCTGCAGGAGTATATTGAACACGTCCGGGTGCGCCTTTTCTATCTCGTCCAGCAATATCACGCAGTAGGGCTTGCGGCGCACCCGCTCAGTAAGCTGTCCGCCTTCGTCGAAGCCCACGTAGCCCGGAGGTGAACCTACCAGCTTGCTTACGCTGTGTGACTCCATATATTCCGACATATCCAGACGTATCATGGCGTCCTCATTCGAAAACATCACCTCGGCCAGAGCCTTTGAAAGCTCGGTCTTGCCCACTCCCGTCGGACCGAGGAAAAGATATGAGCCTATGGGGCGCTTGGGATCCTTGAGTCCTGCCCGCGCCCGGCGTATGGCCCGCGCTATGGCCTCCACCGCCTCGTCCTGCCCTATGACACGCTTGTGAAGCTCATCCTCAAGATGCAGCAGCTTCTCGCTCTCGTCCTCCGTGAGCCGGTTCACGGGTATGCCCGTCCATGCGTTCACTACTTCCGCTATGCTGTTTTCCGTTACGACGCACTTGCGGCCCTCCCGCTCCCGCTCCCAGCTGGCCTTTCTTGAGGTCATCTCATCGCGTATGGCCCGTTCCTCGTCCCTTATGGCAGCCGCCCTCTCGAAGTTCTGATTGTTCACCGCCTCTTCCTTTTCCTTGAGCAGCTCAGCAAGCTTGCCGTCAAGCTCCTTCATTCCGGCCGGGGCTACAAATGCCGCGAGGCGCACGCGGCTCGCCGCCTCGTCCATAAGGTCGATCGCCTTGTCCGGCAAAAACCTGTCCGAAATATACCTGTCCGAAAGCTCTACCGCCGCCCGTATGGCCTCGTCGGTGATGGTGGCCTTGTGGTGGGCCTCATATCTGTCCCTGAGGCCGAAAAGTATCTCTACCGCCTCTTCCTTTGTGGGTTCGCCTACCGTCACTGGCTGAAAGCGCCGCTCCAGGGCCGCGTCCTTTTCTATATAGCGTCGATACTCGTCAAGTGTAGTAGCGCCTATCACCTGCATCTCGCCGCGGGCCAATGCGGGCTTCATGATGTTGGAAGCGTCTATGCTGCCCTCCGAAGCCCCCGCGCCCACAATGGTATGCAGCTCGTCTATAAAGAGTATTGTATTCTTGTTTTCGATGAGTTCGTCTATGGCGGCCTTTATGCGCTCTTCGAATTCACCCCGGTATTTTGTGCCGGCCAGCATACCGCCAAGATCCAGCGTCACTACCCGCTTGTTTTTGAGTAGCTCCGGTATGCTGCCAGAAGCGATGCGCTGGGCCAGTCCCTCTATTATCGCGCTTTTGCCCACGCCGGGATCTCCAATGAGCACCGGATTGTTCTTGGTCCGCCGCGAAAGTATCTGTATAATGCGCTGTATCTCGTTTTCACGGCCTATCACCGGGTCGAGCTCGCCGTTTTTCGCCTGTCTGGTAAGGTCGCGGCCGTACTTGTTCAATACCGGGGTGCCGTCCTCCTCCGCCTGAGCTCTTGCGCTTTCCGGCTTCCTCGTGGTTCCCGCAAGCATCTGATACAGCAGCGTAAAGTCCACCCCGAGATCCTCCAATATACGCACTGCGACGCAGTCCTTCTCCCGTATGATGGCAAGCAGTATGTGCTCCGTGCCTATATAACTGTTTTTAAGCGACTTGGCCTCGTAGAGGCTCAATTCGAGTATCTTCTTTGTTCGGGGGGTATAGCCGAAGCTGTCGGTAAAGTGGTAATCCCCGTGGCCTACCAGCTCGTCCGCCCGTGCGGATACGTCCGCCTCCCGTATGCCCAGCTGCGCCAGGGCGCGTGCCGCCGCACCCTCGCCTTCTTTTATGAGTCCCAGCAGCAGATGCTCGCTGCCCACGTAATTATGCCCCATCTCCTTGGCGCTGTCCTGAGAAAGCGCAAGCGCCCGGCGGGCTCCCTCTGTAAATCTATCTATGAAGTCCATATCTGACCTCCCAATTTATAACGATCTTATTTTATATTCTAATGCAAAAGCGTTTTTCAGGCAACGAAAAACGGCTCCCGTTTGTGACAGGAGCCGCAAAATCTTTGGTAGCCTTGAAAGGGACCGACCATTTCTCACTTGCAAGTATATTATAACCTGCCCCATAAGCTATTTCATCACAAAAGTATTACAAACCCATCAAATGTTGATTAAGCTTTGGTTTAGTTTTATATACGTCAGTCTTTCAGCAAAAAGGAAGCGTATATTATGTTTCTGTCCGTACCTTCCTTGCGGCTCACGGAGAACTTGCCCCAGTCTCCGTCTATGTCCTTCGCCTTGCCGTCCTTTGCGGTCTGCCATATCAGCGCGAGCATATCCGCCTTGTCCGCGTACGTTACCTCGCTGCCCACGTCTATTCCGCTTATAAGGCTGCCGAGGTTTGTATCCAGCCATGCGCTTTCCGCCTCATACCTGCCAAGCCGCTGCTCATACAGCGAAAGCTCCACCGGCGTGGGATCATCGGGCAGATCGTCCGGCTTGGCCGCCGCAGGTATCATCAGGGTAAAGCCGCACACGCCCATATTCCGCATAGACAGCACCAGCGCCCCGCCGTCAAGGCCGCCGCGCTTCAGCGTATAGCCCTTGTCCGGCGCATAGCCGTCATCCTCTGTGTATTCAGCATCAAAGCCGTAGCCCTTTGCCCTCTCAAAGAACACCTCAACCGAGGGATATACCCTTTCCATTTGGGCGGTAGGCTGCGGCGGGATATCCATGGAGGTATCTTTGGCGGTATTCCTGCCGCCTTTGGAAAGCAGGTATATCAGCACGCAGCAGCATATCATTGCCGCTGTAAACAGCGTGCCTGCCAGCGCGTTGCCATTGTTTTTCCTTTTGTCCCTACTGCCCTTCCTGTCCTTAGCGCTCATAGGTTCAACTCTCCCCAAAAGCCTCTTTTAAGGTATCCTCTATGTCCTTTTCCACGGTCCTTCCCGCCTTTTTTAGTGCGCTTCTGAAATATTCCGGCACCTTTGCGGAAAAAACCATTCTTTCGCCGGTGCGGGGGTGTGTAAGCTCCAGCCTTGCGGCGTGCAGCGCCTGCCCGTCAAGACCCAGCCTAGGCTTTGCCGCGCCGTATATCGTATCCCCTGCTACGGGGTGCTTTATGTATGCCATATGAACCCTTATCTGGTGCGTGCGGCCGGTTTCCAGCCTCGCCTCGATAAGCGTATACGCGCCGTATCTCTCCAGCACCCGCCAATGAGTCACGGCATTGCGGCCGCCCTGCACCACGGCCATCTTTTTACGGTCCACCGGATGCCGGCCTATGGGGGCGTCCACCGTGCCGCTGTCCTCCCTTATGTTCCCGTCCACTATTGCGATATATGTTCTATGTGCGCTGTGATCCTTCATTTGCGCCGCAAGGGAGGTGTGAGCCATATCGTTTTTCGCCACGACTACAAGGCCCGAGGTCAGCTTGTCTATCCTGTGGACTATGCCCGGGCGTATCTCTCCGCCTATGCCGGAAAGCCCCTCGAGGTGATACATGAGGGCGTTTACCAGCGTGCCGTCGGGATTGCCGGGAGCCGGGTGTACCACCATTCCCTTGGGCTTGTCTATTACCGCTATGTCCGCATCCTCGTAAACTATGTCTATTGGTATGTCCTGCGGCACTATATCCACTTCCTCAGGAGGGCGAAAGGCTATTGTCACGGCGTCGCCTGTCCTCAGCTTGTCCTTTGACTTTGCGGGCGCGCCGTTGAGGGTTACGTCTCCGTTGATTATCATGCGCTGCACGGCAGAGCGGGTATTATCGCTTACACGGGCGCAGAATACGTCCAGCCGTTCTCCTGCCTTATCCGCAGTAAACGTCTGCTCCTGAAATTCCTCCGTTTCGCCGCCTTGTTCGATCCTTAGCTTTGCCATTTTTATCAGCTGTTCTCGCCGGTTTGGGGCTTTTTATCCATCATTTCCATATACTTCTTCCCCTTGAAAAACATCAGGTCCAGAACCAGAAGGCAGCAGCCTACAGTCACCGCCATATCCGCTACGTTGAACACCGCAAAGTCTATGAGCGCCACGTATATCATATCCCGGACGTAACCGAGAGCTACCCTGTCTATAAGGTTGCCTATCGCTCCGGAAAGCAGCAGCGCGAGGGAAAAGGTCATCATAAAATGCAGCCTTTTGCGTTCCTTTATGAGGAAATACAGCATCGCCGCGCAGGCTATACCGGTAATCGCCAGGAAGAACCACTTCCCACCCTGCATCATGCCGAAGGCCGCGCCCCGGTTTTCCACGTAACGCAGGTGTAGCACCCCGTCCCATATCTTATACTCGCCATTGGTCCGAAGCCACGTCTCCGCCCAGTGCTTGCTGAGCTGATCGCCTATAAGTACAATGGCCGCCACTATGGCGGATACCGTCACGTTTCTCTTTTCCATCGTCTCTCCAATAATGCTATTTCTGTTTTTCCGTGGTGTATATATACCACTTATCCACGTTCCTCATTATATCCGGTTCTCGCACGTCCGTCATGCCTTTTATTTCGGCAGCGCATACTATGCTATCCAGCCTGAAATACAGCGGTATGAACGGCAGCCTCTCCGCGAAGGCAAGCTGAAACTTTGACGCAGCGCTGCGGTATGAGGCCTCGTCTCCGGCTTTCATCATGGCGCAGGCGAGCTCATACAGCTCCGCATCATAGTAATTGCCGTAATTTGCCTTGCCGTCCCGTGCCATTACGTCCCGCATGTCGCCGTCTCTGCCGACATTTATTCCGACCAGGGCGATATCGTATTCCCCCGCCGCCAGCTTGTCGGTATACTCGTTCTTATCTGACGCCACGGAAAAGGGTGCGGCGACTATCTCGGTAGCTATGCCCAGCTCCTCAAGCTGCTCCGCTATGGCCGCGGCAGCGTTCTTGCGTGTGCTGTCCGTAGAATCGTTCACCAGTATCTTCAGGCTCATTTCGGTGAGGGACATACCGTTTTTCTCAAGCCTGCCGTCTCCGTCGCTGTCCGTCCACCCCGCCTCCGCAAACAGTTCCAGCGCCTTTACGGTGTTGTAGTCGTACAGTTTTGATTTTGACTCATATATCCATGAATCCGGCGCTATTGGCACATCGCAGGCCTGAGCGCGGTTCATATAAATATTTGAGATTATCTTGCTCCGATCCAGCGCACATGCGAGAGCCTGACGCACCTTAACGTCGTTTAGCGACTGGGAATTGCTGTTCACCAGCATTATCTCGACATTCTGCGTCATCACGTCCTGCACGTTTGTTATTCCGTCCTGGCGGTATTTGCCTACGGTAGTGGCAGATGTGGCCACCACGTCCAGCTGGCCCGCATTATATGAAGCAAGGGCAGTATCGTTGCTGTCGCGTTCGATGAAGAGGAATTTGTCTATATAAGGCCGCTGCCTCCACCAGCCATCATTGGCAGTAAGCTGTAAACTCTCCCCGGAGTAACCATCGTAATAATATGGGCCTGTCCCAAGTGGATATGCTGACGGCTCGCCGTTCATCATTATAGGAAAAGTCATAGTATACAGGAAGGCGTAGCCTCCTTCCTTCATTACCACCTTCAGAGTCGTGTTGTCTATAGCCTCTATGGATTCTATATCCCGGGCGGCGTAGTAATAGTAGCTGTCCTCCCCCAACGTCTTCAGCCTCTCGAATGTGGCCGTGACGTCATTGGCTGTAAAATTTCTGCCCACCTTATGCCATGTAACCCCGGTGCGAAGGTTTACTGTCCATGTCTTGCCGCCGTCCTCGCTGGTCCAGTTTTCAGCCAGCTCCGGATTTAGCTTTCCGTCGTTATTTATGGTTATAAGGCTCTCGTATACCAGAGAAAAGAAATTCATCATCTCCTCTGTGTTTACGGAAAGCGGGTCGGTGAGGTCCGCATTGGTGGGGATATACATCTTTATCTCTCCGCCTGCTGCGGGCAGCGTCTCCTCGGTTATAGGCACGTCTATGTCCAGCCCCAGCGTTTCCTTCTGCTGCTCGCCGCCTTTTGAGCAGCCCAGCATGGCGAGGCTTAGCGCCGCCATGGCGAACGCCGCTATCCTCCTAACCCAGTTCATTCGCGTATAGCTTTGTGTATTTATCATATGCCCGCTGTACCCTTTCAACGTATTGGGCGGTTTCTTTGAAGGGTATGCTATCGAGTTCGCCGCCCTTGGAGTAGTTTTCATCGTTAAGCCATTTCCTTACGTTTCCCGGTCCCGCGTTGTATGCGGCCACTGCAGTTTTTCTGTTTCCGGAAAAGCTGTCCAGCAGATATTTCAAATACCAGCAGCCGAAGCGTATATTCACCTTTGGCTCAAACAGCTCATCCTCTGAAAAATCTTCTTCGCCCAGCTTTTCCGCTATCCAAAAGCCGGTATCCGGCATTATCTGCATCAGCCCCTTTGCCCCTGCCCGGGACACTACCGTATGCCTGTTGGAGCTTTCACAGTGTATTATCGCCGCCACGAGATACGGATCTACGTGAAATTCCCGGGAGTACTCCTTTATCTCCGCGCTGTACTGGAGCTTATATGCCCGCTTTTCCAGCAGCCAGCTGAGCTGCCACGCAAGGGCGCTCAGCACCACCAGCGCACAAAGCCCAAGGCATATGGCCCTTCCCCATTTTATGTTGGCGCTTTTACGCCTTTTCTTTTTGGCTTGGCTTTTTCTCTGCCCCGCCGGTTTGCCTCTGGTTGCTGCCATCTTTCTCCAAAGCCTGTCTATACAGCCTGTCAGTCATCTCATAAAGCCGCTCAATATCGCCGCTGTTGTCTATTATCACGTCGGCAAAGGGCTTCTTTTCGTCGTCGCTCATCTGGGAGGCAATGCGCTGCTTTGCCGCCGCTTCGCTTAACCCGTCCCTGGCCATTATGCGGCGTACCCGTTCTTCCATCGGGGCCGTCACCAGCCATACCTCATCTGCTATTTCCTGCCAACCGCACTCTATCAGCAGCGGCACGTCAAAGACGATCACCCTGAAGCCGCTCTCCTCGGCAGCTTCTGCGGCCCTCAGCATTCCGGCACGTATGGCTGAGTGCAGTATGCCGTTGAGCCTGAGCCGCGCGGTCTCGTTGCCGAACACCGCCGCGCCGAGCTTTCGCCTGTCCAGACAGCCGTCTGAATCCAGCATTCCGCCGCCGAACGCTTTGACTATCTCTTTCAGCCCCTCGCTGCCTTTTTCTACGGCAATTCTTGCGAATGCGTCGGCGTCAAGCACCGCTGCTCCCAGCTCGGCAAGCCTGCTCGACACCATGGTTTTTCCAGACGCTATGCCTCCTGTAAGGCCAATGCGCATATGCTTCTCCTTACTTGGTATCAAACCAGCTGTGGCCCGAGCTCACATCGGCTATGAGTGGCACCTTGAGCTTCATTACGTTCTGCATGCATTCCGCGAGCAGCTTGCGCACCCGCTGTTCCTCGTCAAACGGGGTATCTATGATAAGTTCATCGTGTATCTGGAGTATGAGCCTTGCCTTGAGGCCTTCTTCCTCCAGCCGCTTATGCACGTTTACCATGGCCATCTTTATTATATCCGCCGCGGTGCCCTGAATAGGCATGTTCATGGCCACCCTCTCGCCAAAGCTCCGGGTATTGAAATTAGACGATTTGATCTCGGGAAGCTCGCGTCTGCGGCCCATAAGCGTAGTTACGTAGCCCTTTTTGCGGCCCTCCTCCACACAGCGGTGCATATACTCCTGCACTCCGCAGTATTTTTCAAGGTAACGGCGTATGAACTCGCCGGCCTCCTTTCGGCTCACGCCTATGTTCTTGGCGAGACCGTAGTCGCTTATTCCGTAAACTATGCCAAAGTTTACAGCCTTTGCGGCGCTGCGCTGCTCTCTCGTTACGCTTGCCTTATCAACGCCGAACACCTCGGCTGCAGTGCTGGTATGTATATCCTCGCCTGAGTTGAAGGCGGCTATAAGCCCCTCGTCCCCGCTTATGTGTGCGAGGAGACGAAGCTCTATCTGGGAATAGTCTGCGTCTACAAGCACATGTTCGCTGTCGGCGGGCAGAAAATATCTGCGAAGTTCACGGCCGAGCTGCCCTTTGACAGGTATGTTCTGCATATTTGGGTCTTGGGAAGAAAGCCTGCCAGTAGCGGTGCCGGTCTGGTTAAATTTGGTGTGAATCCAGCCTTCGGAGTCAGCCAGCGCGATAAGGTTTTCACCATAGGTGCCAATAAGCTTCGTTACTTCCCGGTATTCAAGAATATCCGTTATAATCCCATTGTATGGCTCAAGTTTTTTGAGCGTTTCGGCGTCCGTGGAATATCCCGTTTTTGTTTTTTTCTGCGCGGGAAGTCCAAGCTCGTCAAACAGAACCTCGCCCAGCTGCTTTGGCGAATTAATATTGAATTTTTTGCCGGCCTGAGTGTATATTCTGTCTTCAAGTACCTGTCTGCTGTCTTCAAGCTTGCCGATATAACTTCGTAAACCGTCACAATCAAGACGGAATCCGTTGTCTTCCATGTCGCAGAGAACAGGCGAAAGGGGAATTTCAATATTCATGAGCAATCCGGTCATTCCGGTTTTCTCAATTTCATCCTTAAGCACAGGATACAGTCTTATTGTATACCAAGCCCCTGCCGGGCTGTCTGTAACGCTTTCCCCAAGATATCTCAGAACCGTTTTTGATACAGGGTAAGAGCTTTCTCCGGGTGACAGGAGATAGGCGGCAAGCATGGTGTCAAATGAGCACTTTGCCTGAACTCCATGCTTTTTCATAAAGGAATACAGCCCCTTGTAGTCGTGGCATATAACGGGTGCGTCAAACATGGATCTGACTGCGTCGCAATCCGGGTTGAGCAGGCATAAAAGGGAGGTGCTTGCACAGTAAAGCTTCCCATCTGATATACAGAATGCAGCCGAACCTTTTGCAACGGCGGCTATCAGAGATGCGTATTCCTCTTTCCCTGGGAATTCCACTGCTTCAGGTTCGGCAGGCGGTGAGCTTGTCTCTCCTGAGCTCTGGATTGCACCGCTTACTCCGAAACGTTTGGCAAGAGCGGAAAATTCAAGAGTTGCACAAAGTGAAGCCAGAGCGGGTGCGTCTATTCCTGATGAAGCAAGATCTTCGGCAGAGCAGTCTATCGGGGCCTCTCTGCTGATTTTTGCCAGATCAAACGACATATAGGCGCTGTCTTTTCCGGAAGCAAGCTTTTCTTTTGCAGACTTTCCTGCGCCGGCCATCTGTGGATCGGCGTAGCGAACCTGCTGCGGCTATAAGCTTCAGGGCGGTTTTTTCTCCAATGCCCGGAACTCCGGGTATATTGTCCGATGAATCGCCCATGAGCGCCTTTATATCTACTAACCGCTCCGGCGGCACCCCGTAATCTTCGGTGAATTTTTCGGGGGTATAGATTACATCCTCTTTGGTTTTTACAAGTATTACGCTTGTATCGTCCGTTATAAGCTGCAACGAGTCCCGGTCTCCGGTAAGGATATATGAATGCTTGTCACCGTCGCTGTCTCCCATTCCTGCGACAGTACCTAATATATCGTCAGCCTCCCATCCCTCGAGCTCAATAACATGAAAGCCAAGGGCTTTTGCTGCTTTCTTTGCATATGGCAGCTGCTCTGCAAGCTCCTGCGGCATTGGATGTCTGGTTGCTTTGTAGCCGTCATACATCTTGTGACGGAATGTGGGGGCCTTGAGATCAAAGGCGCAGGCCATATATTCCGGAGAAAGTGCGTCCAGATGCTTTTTCAAAATTGTCAGGAAACCGTATACGGCGTTAGTGTGCAGTCCGCTTCTGGTCGTCAACGGACGTATGCCGTAAAAGGCTCTGTTAAGTATGCTGTTGCCGTCGACTACAAGCAGAGTTTTTTTGTCATGTTTCATACTTTTCAAGCCTTTCCGCTGATTTTATCAACATCGCGCCGTTTGCCGACCACGGTAACATGGTCTCCGGAGGTAAAGAGCGTGTCGGGATCCGGATTGTATCTGGCCTTACCGTCGCCGTGGCGTACAGATATGACCGAAAGGTCAAGTTTCTTTCTCAGATCCAACTGTACAAGGCTCCGTCCCACCCACGAATGGGGGATAGTGATTTCCGCCATACAGTAACCGTCGTGAAGCTCTATATAGTCGACTGCGTTCTTACGTATCAGAAGCTGCGACAGATTTTCGCCCATATCGTGTTCAGGAAATACGACCATATCGGCGCCAAGCTTCTCAAGCACGTTTCTGTGGCGCTCATTTCCGGCTCTTGCCACCACCTGCGGAATCCCCAGTTCCTTTAACATCAGCGTTACAAGAATACTGTCGCTGAGATTTTCGTAAAGGCAGTTTATACAGCAGTCAAAATTGCGGACTCCCGAACTTTTTAGAACATTTTCATTTGTTGGATCGCCTATAACTGCGCTTGTGACTAAATCGGCAATAGCATTTACTCTTTGGGGATTTTGATCTATTACCATTACCTGACGACCGTTTGACGCCAGACTTTTGGCCAATGTCTGCCCAAAGCTGCCAAGGCCTATGATACAAAAGCTTTTCATTTGGAATCTCTCTTTCTGTTAACCTATAAGCAGTTTCGCTTCTGCATTTCGGAATTCAGGTTTGGCCTGCGACAGGCGTGCAAGAACAGCATAGGAAACCGTAAGTATTCCTACTCTGCCGAAATACATGAGAAGCATTGCTGTGATTTTACCGGCTTCATTCATTGAGCCGGTAAGCGACAGCGTCAGCCCCACTGTTCCTGAGGCTGAAAAGGCTTCAAACATGGCCTGCATTATTCCGCAGCCGCAGGTCAGTATAATAAGTCCGCCTATCACTGTAACGCAGAAGTGCAGTACAATTACGGAGAAAGCTCTGAGTATGGTGTCTCGTGAGATTCTACGGCCCAAAATTACTATATCGCTCTTACCCATAAGAACACACAGAACAGTCCATACCGAAACGGAGAATGTTCCAACCTTGACTCCGCCGGCAGTCGAACCGGAGCAGCCGCCGATGAACATAAGAAGCAAAAACATAAGTTTTGTGCCGGGATTCATGTCGACCATGGATACGGTGTTGAAGCCTGCGGTCCTTGTGGTAATCGATTGAAAAAACGATGCTAGTATCTTTTCTCCGGCTGGCAGATTTCCTAGAGTGCCCGGATTATTCCATTCTGACATAAGAAATACTGCGGCGCCGATCAAAATCAGAACGGCTGATGATATCATAACAAATTTTGAATAAACGGAAAGCCGTCGCTTTTTAAAAATCAGCTCAACGATTTCATTCCATACAACAAAGCCTATTCCGCCAGTTACTATAAGAAGCATGACGGTAATGCACACAGTGAAGTCGCCGCTGAATGCACTAAGGC
>ERZ825137.289-NODE-289-length-72341-cov-6.180713_pt1 | contig 72341 bp, 52 predicted proteins | sample MGYA00519873_ERZ825137 | MGnify/ENA primary metagenome ERZ825137 (study PRJEB31778, sample SAMEA3449190) | human gut metagenome | biome: human gut; feature: human-associated habitat; material: faeces | place: United Kingdom | collected 2010/2012 ...
CCAGTCGGAGTAGCTCGATGTGGGCAGGCCCTTGATGTCGGCGGCGTCGAGGTCGTAGGATTCCACCACGTCGCTCAGGAATCCCGATGCGGTTCCCGTGCCGACGGACTTGGAGACGCTCTGTTCGTAGGTGATGCCGCCCATGACGTTGAGGTGGTGCCGGCCGAAGCCCTTGTCATAGGTGATGATGTTGTTGCTGGTGATGTCCACCACCTCGTCGAAGCCGATCGACGCCGCACCGTCGTAGTTCGGATAGGCGAGCGAACGGGTATGGTCGCTCCGCGCCTGGCTGTTCTGCACGTTGGCGGCGATCTGGACCGAAAGTCCCTCGACCGGTTTCACGGTCAGGGCGGCGTTGGCCAGCAGGCGGTTCGCATACCGCCGGTTTTTCACCTCGTGCAGATAGGCCACGGGATTCATGCCGGCGGTGGGCTGCGTCTGGAAGTCGTTCCATGAACCGTCGTCGTAGTGCGGCGTGGCCAGCGGCGAGGCCGTGAGGGCCGAGTTGATCACCGTCGTGCCGCGGCTGCCGCCCTGCGAGTTCATCTGGTCGTGGTTCGAACGGCTGAAGATGATGTTCGCCGAAGCGGAGACGTATTTCGAGATGTTGTATTCGAGATTCGTGCGGATCGAGATGCGCTCGTATCCGCCCTTCTTGACGATGCCGTCCTGATCGAAGTAGCTCAGGCCGAGCGATCCCTTGAAAGTCGGGCCGCCGCCCGAGATGTCCACGGCGTGGTTGGTGATCACGGCCGACCGGAAGATTTCGTCCTGCCAGTTGGTGTTCCACACGTTGGCTGCGATCTGCTCGGGCGTGAAGACCGCCGGCTGGTCGTTGACGCGGGCCTTCTCGTTCAGATAGGTCATGTATTCGTCGCCGCTCAGCACGTCCATCTGCTTGTAGAGGGTCTGGATGCCGACGCTGCCGTCGTAGCTCACCCGGATTTTGCCCTCCTTGGCGCCCTTCGTCGTGACGATCACCACGCCGTTGGCTCCCCGCGAACCGTAGATGGCCGTCGCCGAGGCGTCTTTGAGAATCTCCACCGACTCGATGTCCGACGTGTTGATCATGTTGATGTTGCCCGGAAATCCGTTGATGATCCACAGGGGTTCGTTGTCGCCCTTGATCGAGTTGGCGCCGCGGATGCGGACCTGGATGGCCGCTCCGGGCTGTCCGTTGAGCTGGTTGATCTGCACGCCCGAGACACGTCCCTGGAGCGCCTGCGCCACCGAGACGTTGGCGAATTCGTTGATCAGGTCGCCCTTGACCTGGGCCACGGCTCCCGAGAGGTCGCGTTTGCGCTGTACGCCGTAGCCGACTACGACCAGTTCGTCCATCACGAGACTGCCCTGCGAGAGTTTGATGTCGAATGCGGAGCGGCCGTTGACCGGCTCTTCGCGGTTGTCCATGCCGAGGTAGGTCACCAGCAGCGTGGCGTTGCGCGGGATGTTGCGGAAGCGGACGAAGCCTTTGGCGTCGGAGATTTCGCCCGTGTTCGAGCCTTTCACGACGACGGCGGCGCCGGAGACGGGATTTCCGTCGTCGTCCAGAATGCGGACCGTACAGGCGTGGTCCGCATTGTTCGGCGATTGCGCGCACAGGCTCTGACAGCAGAACAGCGTGAAGCAAACGACGAAGAGCCATCGGGCTCCGGTCCCTGCTGCACGGAATAGTTTGAGATTTTTCATAAGGGTTGATTTTAGGTTGATCCGAATTCCGTTCGGTCGGCTGCATGGCAGCATTGAGGTCCTCGACAGCAAATGTAGGAGCTTTTGTTTTACGACGGAACGGGGTGGGCCGGGAATGGAAAAATCGTCGCATCGGTTGGAAAAATCCTCTTATCGGCAATTTCCCCGACGCCCGGGGGCTTATTGTTTCTGATACTCGGCGGGCGATACGCCGAACTGCTCCTTGAAGCATTTGGCGAAGTAGGAGGGGGAGTTGAAGCCTACGGCGTACATCACTTCGCTGACTGTGAGATTGCCTTTTTCGAGGAGGCTGGCGGCTTTGTCGAGGCGTACTTTCCTGATATATTCCACGGGTGTGAGGTCGAGGTATTTCTTAATCAGGCGGTAAAGCTGCTTTGACTGCATTCCGGACTCCTGGCAGAGGAATGCCACTGACAGCTGCGGAGAGGACAGCTGTTTCTCGACGATTTCCGTGATTCTGGCGAGCGCCCGCTCGCTGTCGCTCACCACCTCGATAGGCTTTGCGGCGGTGAGCTCCTCGATACGGGCGGCGCGGCGGATTTCCGCTTTGCGCCTCAGGAGTGCTTCCACGCGGGCCTTGAGCATCGCCGGGTCGAAGGGCTTGACCATATAGAGGTCTATCCCAGCGCTGATGCTCCGGCTCTCGAGTTCGTTGGAGCCCATAGCCGTGAGCATTATTATCGAGATGGAGGCTGTGGCCGGCGTGGATTTGAGTTTCCGGGACATTTCAAGGCCCGTCATTCCCGGCATTTTCTCGTCGGTGATTATCAGGTCGGGACGGAAGGTGCCGGCCATCTCCAGCCCCTCGGTGCCCGAAGTGGCGCACGCACAGTGGTATTCCGGTTCGAGGACGGAGGCTATGAAGGTCAGGACGTCCTCGTTGTCGTCCACTATCAGTACTCTCGGACGCTTGTCGTCGGGCGAGGGGGTAAGCCGTGGCGCCGTGCGTGTTTTGGGGTGGATTACGGCTTCCGAGGCCTTCAGTGGAAGGGTGATCCTGAATTCCGACCCTTCTCCGACGGTGCTTTCGACGCTGACGGAACCGCCGTGGAGCTCGGCGAAATGCTTGACGAGATAGAGACCTATGCCGGTGCCGTCCGAGATGTCCGACCCTCGCGGCGTGCGGTAGCTCCTGTCGAAGATGTGGGGGAGCTGGTCGGGCATGATGCCTATTCCCTTGTCGGCGACCCCGAGCGTGAAGGTTCCGGCGCTGCGGTCCGTGCTGAGGCTCAGGGTAATGTCCGCTTTTCCGGCGGGGGAGTATTTGATGGCGTTAGAAAGGAGGTTGCTCACTATCGACTCGAATTTTCCGGGGTCGACGTCGGTTATGATGTGCTCGGGGCCGCTTTCTTCGAGGCGGAACGAGCATGCCGGATAGGCCGAGGCGCAGTTGTCGGCGAGGCGTCGCACAAGCGCCGAGATGTCTGTCGGGCGCGTCACGGCCGCGCTGTCGGTGGCGGCGTCGAGGCGGCTGGCGTCGAGGGTGTGGCTCAGAAGGCGGTTGAGGCGCAGGGCGTTGTCGTAGGCTGTGGTGATGGCCTGGGTGGTCTCCCGGTCGCTGTGTGTCCCGTCGGCAACCCGGCTCAGCGGGCCGATAATCATCGACAGCGGGGTTTTCAGGTCGTGGGAGATGTTGGTGAGGAAATTGAGTCTTTCCTCCGCTTTTTCAAGCGCGTTTTTCTGCTCGAGTCGCCGGAGGTTGCGGATGCTGCGCCGGCGTGTGACAAGGAAAATGGCCAGACCGGCGCCGACGGCAAGACAGGCCCAGACAATCCGGAAACCCATCGAAAGATACCAGGGCGGAAGCATCTCCACCGTCACGCTGCGGAGCGTCGTGTCGTCATCGCCGAGGCGCATTTCGAGCACGTGGCGCCCGGGCGACAGCCCGGAGACAACGATTTCGTTCCGGTGCGGAGGCAGGAGAGTCCAAGCCGAGTCGCGCGAGGTCCGGTAGGCGAAGCGCTCGAAGGTGTTGGGCGAGTAGTCGTAGGTGGCCAGCTCGAGAGAGAGGGCTCCCGCCCCGTAGGGTACCTCGATGCGTGGAGCCGTCGGATTCAGGCTTTTGCCTCCGACCGTTACGCGCACTATGCGGATTTCCCGTGCGCCGCGACGGGCTGAAATGCGCCGTGGATCAGCCTGCACGATTGCGTCGGTGGTGCCGAGAAGCACCGAGTTTGTCAGTCGGTCGAAGTATATCGATGAATACGTGTTGTCGGGGAGGGGCAGGAGCCGGCTCTTGCCGGTCTCCGTGTCGACGGCGTGCACTCCGTCGCCTGTGGCCACCCATAGCTCGCGCCCCACGGGGGCCATCGCGTAGAGCACTCCCGACGGATGATGAGGCCGCCCGAGGGGGACGGGCCGCCCGATGTTTCCCCCGGAATCAATGTGCACGACGCCTCCTCCGTCATAGCCGACCCAGATTCCGCCTCCGGCGTCAGGGGCTATGAGGGTGGCCCAGCCGCCCGTCGCCTTGGTGATGTCGAACCGCCCGGTGGGGTGGTGGCCCTCAGGGTCGACGCACGCTACCGCCCCGTCGCGGAAGAGGAGAATCCACAGCTTGCCCTCCTTGTCCCGCACGATATTGCTGATGAGGTTGTTGGCGAGCGCACCGCATTCGGCTGTCAGGGCTGTGTCGGCCTCGCATATCCCGGTTGAGGAGCTCTCGAGCCGGTCCATGTCGAGCCTGAACACGCCGCCGAGATAGCATCCTACCCAGAGGGCCCGCGCGGCCGAGTCCTCGGCTATGGCATAGGCCCAGTTGGCGTTGTGGGTGTGCTCATGGTCGAAGATGCGCATCCGCCGGAAGCGGCCGCTGCGCTCGTCGAGAAGGTTCAGGCCTCCGTCGCCTGCCACCCATAGCCGACCGTCGGAACTTTCGCCGACGGCCCGCACTCTGTTGTGGGCGAGGGGGTGGGTCGGCGAGTTGGGCCCGTACCAGTTCACCGCGGACGCCGACGCATTGGGCGTCAGACCCTCGGGGGCGGAAATGAGGCCGTTGCTGCCTCCGAGCCAGAGGCGCCGCTTTCTGTCGCGGAATATGCTGTAGACGGTCTGCCCTTCTCCGCTGCCCGTGATTTCGGCCAGCGCGATCCGGCGCACGGCCGATTCCCCTTCGGCAATCGAGAGGCCGGCGCCGGTTCCGGCCCACAGGTTGCCGTCGCGGTCGGTCATCAGCGTCCATATCACGTTGTCGGCTATGGAGTTTGTCGTCCTCGAATCGTGGCGCGAACATCCGGTGATTTTCGGCCCGTCGAGCATGTAGAGGCCGTTGTCTGTCCCCGCGGCGATGTTCCGGCCGTATATCGCTATCGCTTTGACCGAATTGCCGTCGAGTGCGTCGATGCGCTCCGTTTCGCCGCTCAGGAGCCGGTAGCGGATTAGCGCGCCCTCTGTGCCGATATATAAGGCGGCGTCTGTCCTGTCCTCGATGAGGGCGTTAACGAAGGTGTTGCCCTCCGCTCCTCGTGGAGCGCCGAGATTTACTGGCTCCGACGAGCCGCTCTGGGGGTCTATCCGGCAGAGGCCGTCGTATGTCCCTACGTATATGCTTCCGTCTGTTGCGGAGACGAGCAGAGCGTACACCGCACGGTGTGGAATGGTCGGGCTTATGTCCTTGAGGCTCCCGGTCACGGGGTCGTAGACGTACAGGCCGTTCAGCGAGCCTATCCAGAGCCGCCCCCGGTTGTCGGAGGTCATCGTGCGTATCTCGTTGGGGAATGAGCCTTCCACCCGGTGGATGAGGCGGTCCGAGGCGAGATACTTGAACAGTCCGTTGTTAGTCCCGAGCCAAAGCGAGCCGTCGGGCTCCTCTATGATTGAATATATCTGGGCGGCGAAGACGTGGCCGTCAGTCCCCGACACGGGATGCGCGTGGAAGCCGTCGAAGGTATAAAGTCCCTGGTTGCTCCCTATCCAGGCCTCTCCTCCGCGGGCCTGATGCAGGGCATATACGGCACCGGGAGGGGTGTCGATATGGTAGTTGGCCCAGGAGAGCGGGGCGCCGGGCGTCAAAGGGGTGGCGAAGGCCGCTGCAAAGCCCAACGTGACAAGAAGTAAGAGTATGGAGATCGTTTTCATGGCTGGAGCAAAGTTAAGGTAAAAATTCCGACAAAACAACAAAATTCCATAATTTTGAGCACAAAAAAGCCGCGTGTCCGAAATGTTATATCCTTTGTCCGAAATGTTCTTGCGGGTTTTGCTCGGTAAAAATAACTTTGCACCGTCAAACAACTTATGTCCTTATCGCCTTGAATTTGAAACCAGCCATCCGAACAACACTCGCTGCGACTCTCCTTGCGGCCTTCTCGTGCCACGCGAGCGCCGCCGCGCCTTCCGCCCCCGCGCCTATCCGCGACGGAGCATATTACGGCACCAATTACACTGTGCCCTTCGCCCATGCCTACCGCGCACTCGGCGCCCTCGGCGTCGACCGCAAGGAAGCCATCCGGCGCGACGCCTACCATCTTTCCCGCATCGGACTCAATGCCTTCCGTCTCCATCTGTGGGATGTGGAGCTTTCCGACGCCCGGGGCAATCTCCTCGATAAAGACAACGACCACCTCGACCTCCTCGATTATCTTATCGCCGAGCTCGAGAAAAGGGGAATGGCCGTGGTCCTCACCGCCCAGACCAATTTCGGGAACGGATATCCCGAACGCAACACCGACCCCAACGGTGCCTTCAGCTACGACTATCCCAAATGCGAGGTCCACGACAATCCCGCGGCGCAGAACGCCCAGGCCCGCTATCTCGACGCGCTCGTGCGTCATGTGAATCCCTATACGGGCCGCAGTTACGCCGCCGACCCCTCCATCCTCGCCATCGAAATCAACAATGAGCCCTGCCACAGCGGTTCGCAGGAGGAGATAACAGCCTACGTCGACCGTATGGCCGACACCCTCCGCGCCGCCGGATGGGACAAGGAAATACTCTACAACGTGAGCCACAACCTCTGGCGCACACAGGCATTCTACGACGCGAAAATCGACGGAACCACCTTCCAGTGGTACCCCACAGGACTCGTTCACGGCTCCGAGCGCCGCGCCAACTTCCTTCCCGTCCTCGACGACTACCACATCCCGTTCGACACCATCCGGGGCTTCGGGCGTCCCTCGCGCGTCATATATGAGTACGACCCCGCCGACGTCCTCGCTACCTATTTATATCCCGCTGCGGCTCGTACATTCCGCAAGGCCGGTTTCAACTGGATTACCCAGTTCGCCTACGACCCCATCGACATGGCCGCGCACAACACCGAATATCAGACCCATTTCCTCAACCTCGCCTATACGCCGGGGAAAGCCATAGGAATGCTCATCGCCGCGGAGGCAACCCGCCGCATCCCCGCAGGTAAGGACTTCGGCAAGTATCCTGTCGACACGGTGTTCGGCGACTTTCTCGTGAGCGCACGCCGCGACCTCGCCATGTTCAATGACGGCGAGCACTACTATCACACCAACTCTACCGCCGAGCTGCCCAAGTCCCCGAAGAAGCTCCGTGCCATCGCGGGCGTCGGTTCCTCGCCTCTTGTGACCACCGACGGAACCGGAGCCTATTTTCTTGACCTTGTAGGGGTAAAGAAGGGTGTCTGGCGGCTTGAGATAATGCCCGACGTAAAACTCACAGAAGACCCTTTCAGGAAGCCTTCACTCTCCAGAACAGTCGGCAAAATCCTTACACGCCCTGTCAAAATCGACCTCTCGGGCCTCTTGGGCAAGGATTTCTCATACCTTAATCTTACACAATTAGGCAAAGCTCCGGAAGCAACCTCTACAGGCACCATTACAGTCGAGCCAGGCGTATATCTCCTCGCTGTAGGGGAAAAAGCCCTCGCCGGAATTGACCCTGAAACCGTTTTCGGCGACCGCGGGAACATGAAAATCGGCGAATATGTCGCGCCCCGTCCCGACAGTTCGGCTCCGGTTCTCGTCCACCGTCCTGCGCCGGCGGTCGCTCCCGGCTCGCCCCTGCGCATCGAGGCGGAATGGATTTCCGACACCGAGCCCGACTCCATTGTTGTCTATCCCGCTTCCGCAAGTTTCTGGAACGAACACAATCGCCTTTTCCCCATGGAAAGGACAGGAAAATATTCATATTCCGTCACCCTGGATGCCGACGATGCTTTCGAAGGTAAAAAGGATGGTAGTTTCAAGTATCGCATCGTGGTTTTCGACCGTGACGGAATTGTCAAAACCTGGCCCGGAGGCACTGAGGGCACGCCTCTGAGCTGGGATTACGGCGCCGGGCAGCCCTCCGGCGAGACCCTCGCATGGTCCGTCGACTTCCTTGCTCCGGGTGCGCCGATGACCCTCCTTCGCCCAGCGCCCGACTTGGATGCCTCCGAGCTCAGCACCATTCCGGAGGCATGGCGCGGCGTAAGCTGGCATTACTCCGCCACTCTGGCCGAGGCTCCGGCCCTTGTCCTTTCCAAGGGCGCTGACGCGGAAACCGACACGCTCGTCGTCACAAAGTACATCGCCGACGCCGTCAGCGCCCGTGGTGCCTCCGACATGGGTGCCCGCACGACTCTGCGTGTCCACTTCGGCAAAGGCGCAGGAAACCTCACCGTGGGTTTCGTCACCCGTGACGGCTTCACATACAGCGCGCCGGTCCGAGTGACCCCCGACGGCTATGCCGACGTGCCCCTCGCCGGCCTTCGCCTCGACGACACCCTTCTCACCCCCGCTCCCTATCCCTCCTTCCTCTCGCGCCGCTTCGTCCCCGACGCAGCCACGGCCGTGCCCTTCTCGCCGGCCGAAATCGAGACCCTCACGCTCGTCCTCGCCGCTCCGGCGGGACAGAGCGCCGAAGTAGAGGTCCGCGGCGTGGAACTTCTCTGAAAACAAAAATCAAAACTATACTATCATTTACCTATCTCATTATCATGAAAACATCAGACTACTGCAAGCCGCCGGTGCTTCGCCGGCACATGCTTGTGACTTTCCTTGTGGCTCTCCTGGCCTTCCTGCCGGGAATGCCCGCCGCACTCTACGGCCAGAATGCCCGAAGTGTAAGCGGTACAGTGATTGACGAACTCGGGGAGCCCCTCATCGGCGCTTCCGTGACTACCCCCGGCGTGGCCGGCGGCGTGACGACAGACATCGACGGCAATTTCACCATCCGTGTGACCGCTGGTGTGAAGCAGCTGACCTTCAGCTACGTCGGCTACACCACCCAGACCGTCGACATCCCCGCCTCCGGGCCTCTCAACGTCACACTCAGGCCCTCCTCCGAGAGCCTTCAGGAAATGATCGTGATCGGCTACGGCACCCAGAAGAAGAACGACCTCACAGGCTCCGTCTCCGCCGTCAGCGAGAAGGACTTCAACAAGGGCGTCATCTCCTCTCCCGAGGAGCTCATCAACGGCAAAATCGCCGGTGTGCAGATCACCAACAACGGCGGCTCTCCCAACAGCGGCTCCACCATCCGCGTGCGCGGCGGCGCCTCGCTCAACGCCTCCAACGACCCCCTCATCGTCCTCGACGGCGTGCCCATGGAAGTAGGCGGCGGAATCACAGGCTCCGGCAATTTCCTCTCAATGATCAACCCCAACGACATCGAGAGCATGACGGTCCTCAAGGATGCCTCCTCCACGGCCATCTACGGTTCCCGCGCTTCCAACGGCGTAATCATCATCACCACCAAGAAGGGCGGGGGCGAGAAGGTCAAGGTTTCCTTCCAGACCACCAACTCCCTCTCCCACGCCGCGCGCCACACCCCCATGCTCTCCGTCGACCAGTTCCGCAGCGAGGTCCTCGCCACCGGTAACCCCGACTACATCAACGCCCTCGGCAACGAGAACACGAACTGGAACGACGCCGTCTTCCGCACGGGCTTCGGCACTGACAACAACATCAGCATCGGCGGACGCGCCACCTCGTGGCTCCCTTACCGCGTGAGCCTCGGAGCCATGTACCAGGAAGGTATCCTCAAGCGCGACAACGTGGCCCGCTACACGGCCAATATCAACCTCACCCCCTCCTTCTTCAACGACAAGCTCCGCGTCAACCTCTCCGGCAAAGGTTCCTACAGCCATAACCGCTTCACCAACTCCGGAGCTATCTGGAACGCCCTCGCTTACGACCCCACACAGCCCGTCTACGGCAACTTCGACGAGAACGGGCAGCCCATGCTCAACGCCGACGGAACACCCGTCATGGGCGGATTCCATGAAATCATCGACAAGAACGGTCATCCCGGCCAGGGCGCCATCGCCAACCCCCTCGGCATGATCGAGGCCGTCGACAACACCGCCAACGTCTACCGCTTCATCGGAAACGTCGACGTCGACTACCGTCTCCACCCCCTGCCCGAACTCCGCTTCCACGTGACCGGAGGCCTCGACTGGGCGAGCGGCAAGTCGAAATACCGCCTCAGCAAGAACTCCTTCAAAGGTTACAACGACGGCGGCTCCGTCAACGAGCAGGGTCCCCAGAAGAACGAGAACCGTCTTCTCACCGTCTACGCCAACTATAATAAGGAGTTCGAGGCCATCAATTCCACCGTCGACGCGACAATCGGCTACGACTACCAGTACTGGAAGAGCTCCTGCCCCGAATACATCACCTACAACGAGGCCGGCGAATACCGCTCCACAACCGCGGCCTGGGACGAGCGCCACTCCCTCATCTCTTATTACGGACGTCTGAACTACAGCTACGACTCCCGCTACCTCCTCACCGCCACTTTCCGCCGCGACGGCTCCTCGCGCTTCGCCAAGGACAAGCGCTGGGGCACATTCCCCTCCGTCGCTATCGCCTGGCGCCCCGCCGGCGAGAGCTTCTGGGAGAGCATCAAGCCCGTGATGAACGACTTCAAAATCCGCGCATCCTACGGTGTGACCGGCCAGCAGGACGGTATCGCAAACTACTCATACATCCCCAACTACACCCTCTCCCAGCCCGGTGCGTACTACTGGTTCAACGGCCAGTGGATTCAGACCGCGCGCCCCGACGCATATAACAGCGACCTCAAGTGGGAGACAACCAAGAGCTGGAACTTCGGCGTCGACATGGCTTTCCTCAACAACCGCTTCACGGCATCCGTCGACTACTACACCCGCAAGACCCACGACCTCCTCGCCACCGTCCCCGTACCCGCGGGCATAAACTTCGCCAAGGAAATGCTCACCAACGTCGGCAACGTCGACTCTAAAGGTGTCGAAATCGCCCTCACAGGCCACATCATCAACACCAAGGACTGGCAGTGGGACGCTACCTTCAACGCCACATGGCTCGACAACAAAATCACAAACCTCTCCCTCAACCCCGAGAGCGTAGCTTCCGACACTTACGTAGGCTATGCCGAATCCACTCCCGTAATGGTCTACAAGACCGGATACGCCCCCCATACCTTCTGGGTCTACAAGCAGATCTATGACGAATCCGGCGCACCCATCGAGGGCCTGTACGCCGACCTCAACGGCGACGGCACCGTCGACTCCAACGACCGCTACTATTACCACAACGCACATCCCGACTGGATTCTCGGTCTCTCCACCTCCCTCCGCTGGAAGAAATGGACTCTCTCCACGTCTCTCCGCGCCCAGCTCGGCAATTACCTCTACAATCAGATGAGCGCGAATATGGGTGCCTCCGAGTGCTTCTCCTGGTGCTCGGGTCAGGTCAACAACCTCTCCGCAAGCTACGCCGACACTCACTTCACTAAGAAGCGCTACGAGTCCGACTACTACGTCGAGAACGCCTCCTTCCTCAAGATGGACAACCTCCAGCTCAACTACGACTTCGGCAAGGTCGGCCCCATCGATGGTCTCCACGTCTCGGCAATGGTCCAGAACGTGTTCACCATCACAAAGTACAAGGGCCTCGACCCGGAAAACGACTGGGGCATCGAGGGCAGCGCCTACCCGCGTCCCCGAACCTACTCCCTCACTATCGGTCTTAACTTCTAACCATCAAGAACACAACGAAAATGAAATTCACCAAACATATATTCGCGGGACTGGTCCTCTCCCTCGGCGCAGCCGCCCTCGGCTCCTGCACCGGCGACCTCGACCAGCAGCCCCAGATCGGCGTCACCTCCGGCACCGTCTACTCCACAGTCCAGGGCTACGAGTCCGTGATGGCAAAAATCTACGGCTCATATTCCCTCATCGGTCAGAGCAAGGCCGGACAGGCTGACCTTTCGTCCTATGCGGGACATGACCTCCTCCGCAACTACTTCAACCTTCAGGAAGGCACCACCGACGAGGCCGCGTTCCGCTGGCTCTCCGGCGACAACCTCTGGAGCCTCCCCTTCATGAACTGGGACAACTCATGCCCCCAGGTATCCGACACTTACTATCGCCTCTACTATAACATCGCCCTCTGCAACGAGTTCCTCCGCTACTGCGACGACGGCTCCCTCGGCCGCTTCAACGAGGCTGACCGCGCAAAGCTATCTGTATATGCCCTCGAGGCACGCTTCATGCGCGCGCTCAGCTACTACCTCGTGCTCGACCTCTTCCGTCAGGGTCCGTTTGTCAATGAGGCTACCCCCACCTCCGGCGTTATGCCCGAGGCATACAATGCCGCTCAGCTCATGGAGTTCATCGAATCCGAGATAAATGCCATAGCTCCCGGAATGGCCGACCGCGCCCCCTATGCCCGCGCAGGCAAAGGCGCCGCATATGCCCTCCTCGCACGTCTCTACCTCAATTCCGAGGCTTACGGCGGACAGCCCCGCTGGACCGACTGCATCGGCGCCTGCAAGAAGGTGATGGCCCTCGGCTACAGCCTTGAGCACGATTATCTCAAGCTCTTCAACGCAGACAACAACCTCCGCGAGAACGAAATCATCTTCGCCTTCGCAAACGACGCCACCGACGCCACCACCTGGGGCTCCGGTACTTACCTCGTCTGCGGCTCCATCGGGTCGGACAACGCCCAGAACGCCCCCGACTACGGCATCTCCTCGGGATGGGGCAACTTCCGCATCCACGGTCAGTTCTATGAGCTCTTCGCCGGAGCCGAAGGCGACGCACGCAACACCTTCTTCACCGACGGACAGACCCAGTACATCGACAACACCCTCGAGGACGGCACCCAGGGATACCACTCCTGCAAGTTCACCAACCTCACCGATGCCGGCGAGGCCGCCAGCAACTCCGCGGCCGACGGATGCAGCACAGACTTCCCCTTCTTCCGTCTCGCCGACGTATACCTCATGGCCGCCGAGGCAACAGTCCGCGGAGGTCAGGGCATGACCCGCACCGAAGCCCTCGGCCTCGTCAACGCTCTCCGCGAGCGTGCTTACGGCAACAACTCCGGCAACATCACCGACTCCCAGATGACGCTCGACTTCTTCATCGACGAGCGCGGTCGCGAGATGTACCTCGAGTGCACGCGCCGCACCGACCTCGTCCGCTTCGGTCTCTTCACAACCGACAAATACCTCTGGAACTGGAAGGGTGGCACCGTCGACGGTCGCGCCGTGGACTCCCGCTTCAACTACTTCCCAATTCCCGCTTCCGAACTTTCCGCCAACTCCAACCTTTCCCCGATGGGTTATTAATCTCTGAAAGCGACCATGAAACTCAATAAATTCCTCATACCGGCCCTCGCATTCGGTCTGGCCCTCGCTTCCTGCGACAAGGACGGCGACATGATCACCACAGCCGGTCCCGACAAGGCCGAGCTCGAGAGCTCCGGCAAGAACATTGTCCTCAGTATCGACCATCTCCAGGACCTCGCCCTTACGGTCTACTGGAACGAGAACGGCGACATCACCCTCAGCGACCCGCGCGTCGAGGCCCCTTCGCCCGCCGTCTCCAATGCCCTTGAATTCGCCGTGGCGGCAGATTTTGCCAATCTGTATTCTTTCCCCGTCGAGGCCGGAAAGTACTACGCCCAGTTCACTCATCAGGAGCTCAACAACATCATCGCGCGACTCGGAGTCGAGGGCGGCGAGACGACGCCACTCTTCGTCCGCGTGGCAAGCACCCTCGGGCCGAATATGCTCCCTGTCTACAGCGAGCCCCTCGAGTTTGAGGTTCTCACCTATTATATCGACATGACTGTCGGCCGCTACCTCGACGCCTCGAAGGCCGAGACCGGAAAGTATCTCTTCTCCCCCGCCGCCGACGGCGTCTACTCCGGTTTCATCGGTGCCGGCGCCTGGGAAAACTGGTGGCTTCAGGAAGGCGACAACACCACATGGGGCAACCTCGGTGTCGACGGAATGAGCTTCCACGCCTCCTCCGCCTCCGACAGCTGGAACTTCTGGTATCCCGGAACATCCGGATGCTATTATACGACCGTCGACACCCGCCACGGCTGGTGGAGCGCTCTCCTCGTCGAAGGCCTCACCGTCTCCGGCGACCTTTCCGGCGAAATGTCCTTCATCCGTCAGGCCAATCAGTGGACACTCGACGTCAATGTCCCCGCAGCCGGAAACTATAGCCTCACCGTCAGCGGCTCCGCTCTCCTTTACAACACCGACACCACTGCCGACGGTCCCGGCGTGGCACAGTCCGCAGGCTTCAGCGGCGCCCCCGAGGCTCTTACCTTCGGCGCAACCGCCGCTCCCGTCAGCGTGTCCCTCCCTGCAGGGCAGACCACCCTCGTCCTCGACCTCTCCGACCCCAAGGCCTGGACTCTCGGCTCCGGCGAGGCTCCCGTAGTTCCCTCCGCGCCCGAAAAGCTCTATTTCTCCGGACTCGTGAACTGGGACGGCTTCGACGACACCCTCGTCCTCACCGACCTCGACAACCTCCGCTATGGCGGCGCGCACTACATCGATTCCGAGTGGGGCTACCGCGTCTACACCGAACCCGACTGGGCCGCCGCATACAAGGCCGGCGATGGCTCCGAAGCTCTTAGCGGCACGCTCATCGTCGCCGACACCGAGGGCAATGTGCCCGCTCCCGCCGCCGGGCTCTACGCAATGGACTTCAACATGAAGGCCCTCACTTACCAGCTCACCGAAATCAAGACCCTCGGTTGGGCAGGCGTCAACGACGACTGGAGCGTCCGTCCGCTCACCCAAAGCGCCGACAATCCCGAAATCTGGACCCTCGAGTTCGAGAAGACCGCCGACACTCCCTGGGGAACTAAGCTCCTCATCAACGACAGCTGGGACATCTTCTTCGGACGCGGCGACGAGCAGGGAACCCTCTACCTCCGCACCGACTCCTCGGCCCAGGGCTTCGAGGGCGACAACGACCTCGAAATCGGCAAGACTTACATCCTCACAATCGATTTAGGCAACCAGAAGTACTCATTCTCAGAAAAATAAGTATAAATGAAGACAAAATATATCACGGCCTCGGCCGCTCTCTGGCTCGCGGCACTCATCCCCGCGGCTTGCACCGAGGAGAGCCCCGTAACGATAAAGGACCCCTCCCTCCCCGCGCCGGTCGAATACGTCAAGGAACCCGGATTCGCCCGCGGTGCGGACGTCAGCTGGGTGACGAGCCTTGAGAAAGAAGGCACAAAGTTCTACACTCCCGGCGACAATCCCGTCGAGAAAGAGCTCATGAAGCTCCTGCGCGAGGACTGCGGCGTCAATTCCATCCGTCTCCGCGTGTGGGTGAATCCCGCAGAAGGCTGGAACTCCGTCGACGACGTCGTCCTCAAGGCCCGGCGCGCCGAAGCGCTCGGTATGCGCACGATGATTGACTTCCATTTCTCCGACTCCTGGGCCGACCCCGGCAAGCAGGTGATTCCCGCCGCCTGGGCCGGGCTTGAGATGCCCGAGCTCTGCAAGGCTGTCGGCGAACACGTCACCGAAGTCCTCACAGCCCTTAAAAATGCCGGCGTGACCCCCGAGTGGGTCCAGATCGGCAACGAGACAAGCCCCGGCATGATGCACCCCGTAGGCACCCTCGACCGACCCGAGGACCTCACCGCCCTCAATAACGCCGGCTACGATGCCGCAAAGGCTGTCTTCCCCGAAGTAATCTGCATCGTCCATCTCGACAGCGGCGACAACGCCTGGCGCTACGACCGCATGTTCGACCTCCTCGAGGCCAACGGCGGCAAGTACGATATGATAGGCATGTCGCTCTACCCCTGGTGGGCCGAGGAAAACGGCACCGAAGGTGGTTGGCAGAAAGTCGCGCAGGACTGCATCGACAACGTAGTGCGCCTCAAGGAGAAGTATGGCAAGCCCGTGATGATTTGCGAGATTGGCATGCCTTACAACGAGGCCGAGGCCTGCCGCGAACTTATCGCGATGATGATGACCGCTCCTGTCGAAGGAATCTTCTACTGGGAGCCCGAGGCTCCCGGCGGCTACAACGACGGATACAATCTCGGATGTTTCGACAACGGTGCTCCCACCGTAGCTCTTGACCCTTTCAAAAATAAGTAGTATATTTGCAATTGCCATGCACACCAGACTGAAATTCTTATCAGCCCTGACTATATTCTGTCTTCTCGCGGGCCTCGGCGCCGAGGCCCGCGAGAAGCGGACTCTCACCGACGGATGGATCTTCGCCGGGGGCCACAATCCCGAAGGTGCCGAGTGGCAGGCCGTCCGCGTGCCCCACGACTGGGCTATTTCCGGCCCCTTTGACCGTGCCAATGACCTTCAGATTGTTGCCGTCGAGCAGAACGGCGAGAAGGAGGAGACCGTAAAGACCGGGCGAACCGGCGGCCTTCCCTTTATCGGCAAAGGCACCTACCGCCTGACCTTCACCCCCGACGCCACGGGCCCGGAGAGTGTGACTACTCTCGTCTTCGACGGCGCAATGAGCAATGCCCGCGTCTCCGTCAACGGCACGGAAATCGCCCGCTGGCCCTACGGCTACAACTCCTTCTACGTGACCGTTCCCGACTCCGTTCTCCGCTCCGGCGAGAACCTCCTCGAAGTGCAGCTCGAGAACTTCGAGCGCGCTTCCCGCTGGTATCCCGGGGCCGGACTATACCGTAACGTCCACCTCGTCACAACCGACCGCGTCCACATCCCCGTCTGGGGTACCTATGTGACCACGCCCAACCTCAAGGACGGCGAGGCGACAGTAAATCTCCGCATGAAAATCGACGGCGCCCGCAAAGGCGAGAAAATCGCTGTCGACACCCGCATCCTCGACCCGCAGGGCCGCGAAGTCGCCTCCGACCGCTCGACATACGTCGCTCATGGTCAGGATTTCACCCAGAACTTCCTCGTCCCCGGCGCCGAGCTCTGGAGCCCCGAGTCCCCGGTGCTCTACAGGGCCGTCACGACCCTTTCGGACATGGACGGAAAGGAACTCGACCGCTACGACACCCGTTTCGGCATCCGCACAATCGAGTACATACCAGAACGCGGATTCTTCCTCAACGGCAAGCGCACGAAGTTCAAGGGCGTCTGCAACCACCACGACCTCGGCCCCCTCGGCGCCGCCGTCAACCGCTCAGCTCTCCGCCATCAGATCGAGCTCCTCAAGGACATGGGAGCAAACGCCATCCGCACATCCCACAATATGCCCGCTCCCGAGCTCGTCGAGCTTTGCGACGAACTCGGAATGATGCTCATGGTCGAGCCTTTTGACGACTGGGGTTTCCGCCCGAAGAGTCCCAACGGCTACGGCGCCGTCTTCAATGAATGGGCCGAGCGCGACATCATCAACATGGTCGAGCAGTACCGCAACTCCCCGGCCGTGGTAATGTGGAGCATAGGCAACGAAGTGCCCTCGCAGTGGGGGCCCGACGGCATCTCCGAGCTCACCATGCTTCAGAACCTCGTCCACCGTCTCGACCCCACGCGCCCCGTGACCTGCGGAATGGATCAGATCGGCGCTGTCCTTGACAACGGCTTCGCCGCCGCCCTCGACATCCCCGGCTTCAACTACAAGCCCCAGTACTACGACGAGGCTTACCGCAAGCTCCCGCAGCGCCTGATTCTCGGCTCGGAGACGGCCTCGACGGTCAGCTCCCGCGGCGTGTACCACTTCCCCGTGGAGTGGGCCGAGCACAACCAGCAGATTCATCCCGACAACCAGAGCAACTCCTACGACAACGAGTCCTGCTCATGGAGCAACACCCCGGACATCGACTTCGCCATGGACGACGACCGCGAGTGGGTAATCGGCCAGTTCGTCTGGACCGGCTTCGACTATCTCGGTGAGCCCTCGCCCTACGACACCGACGCGTGGCCCAGCCACAGCAGCGTGTTCGGCATCATTGACCTCGCCTCCCTGCCCAAGGACCGCTTCTACCTCTACCGCTCAAAGTGGAACGAGAACGACACCACTCTCCATATGCTTCCTCACTGGACCTGGCCCGGACGCGAGGGTAAGGTGACACCGGTGTTCGTCTACACCAGCTTCCCCTCCGCCGAGCTCTTCATCAACGGCAAGAGTCAAGGCCGCCGCGAGAAGAACGACTCCACGCTCCAGACCCGCTACCGCCTCATGTGGAACGAGACAGTCTACGAGTCGGGCGAAGTCCGAGTTGTTGCCTACGATGCCCAGGGGCGCCCTGCCGCCGAAAAGACCATGCGCACCGCCGGCAAGCCCGCGCGCATTGTCCTCACGCCTAACCGCTCCACCGCCAAGGCCGACGGCCAGGACCTCGTCTACGTCACCGTTACGGTGCTCGACAAGAACGGAGTGCCCGTTCCCACTGCCGACAATATGATTGAATTCTCCGTCGATGGCGCCGGATCCTTCGAGGCCACTGCCAACGGCGATCCCACATGCATCCTTCCCTTCGGGGAGCCGCGCATGAAGCTTTTCAGCGGAGCCGCCACGGCCATCGTGCGTCCTGCCGACGCTCCCGGCAAGCTCACACTCCGGGCCCGCGCAAAGGGCCTCAGGCCTGACGCCGTGACAATCGACGTAAACTAACATCCTTTCAATATCTTCACTAACCATGGAACTGAAAAAGAAAATCTCAGAGGCCTTCGAGGCACGTTTCGGCGCTCCCGGCACCTTCTATGCCTCCGCCGGACGAATCAACCTCATAGGCGAGCACACCGACTACAACGGCGGCTTCGTCTTCCCAGGAGCTATCGACAAGGTCATCATGGCCGAAATCAAGCCCAACGGCACCGACCGCGTGCGCATATTCTCAATCGACATTGACGAGTACGCGGAGTTCGGTCTCCGCGAGGAGGACGCTCCCTCCCAGAGCTGGGCGCGCTACATCTTCGGCGTCTGCCGCGAGGTCATCAAGCGCGGTGGCCGCGTCGAAGGCTTCGATGCCGTTTTCGCCGGAAACGTCCCCCTCGGCGCGGGGCTCAGCTCTTCCGCCGCACTCGAGAGCTGCTTCGCTTTCGCCATGAACGACATGTTCAACGGCGACGGCATCGACAAGTTCGAGCTCGCACGAATCGGACAGAGCACCGAGCACAACTACTGTGGCGTGAACTGTGGCATTATGGACCAGTTCGCTTCTGTTTTTGGCAAGAAAGACCATCTCATGCGTCTCGACTGCCGCTCGATGGAGTATGAGTACTTCCCCTTCAAGCCCGAAGGCTACACTCTCGTTCTCCTCGACTCCCGCGTGAAGCACGAGCTCGCCGACTCCCCCTACAACAAGCGCCGCGCCTCCTGCGAGCGCGTGGCGAAGCGCCTCGGCCTCGACACCCTCCGCGACGCGACTATGGAGATGCTCGATGCCGTGCGCACCGACATCACTGCCGAGGACTACTTCCGCGCAAAGTTCGTCATCGAGGAGAAGGACCGCGTCCTCGCGGTCTGCGACGCCCTCAACGCCGGCGACTACGAGACCGTCGGCCGCAAGATGTACGAGACTCACCGCGGCCTCTCGAAGGACTATGAGGTGAGCTGCGAGGAACTCGACTTCCTCAACGACATCGCCCGCGAGTGCGGCGTCACCGGCTCCCGCATCATGGGCGGCGGCTTCGGCGGATGCACCATCAATCTCGTCAAAGACGAGCTCCTCGACAAGTTCGTGGAAACAGCCAAAGTCCGCTTCAAGGAAAAGTACGGCCACGAGCCCAAGGTATATCCCGTAGTAATCAGCGACGGCGCACGCAAGCTATGAAAATCGAGAAATTCGAAACTCCCCTCGGCGTCGGCGAGCTCGTCACGCTCGTCAACGCCCGCGGCGCGTCCGTCACCCTCAGCACTCTCGGGGCCGGAATCGTCAGCGTGATTGTCCCCGATAAAAAGGGAAATATGGCCGACGTGGTTCTCGGCTATGCCGCTCCCGCCGACTATCTCGCCGACGGTCCCTGCGCCGGAAAGGTTCCCGGACGCTACGCCAACCGCATCGCCCGCGGACACTTTGAAATAGACGGCAAGAAGTACTCGCTCAACATCAACAACGGCCCCAATGCCCTCCACGGCGGACCCACGGGCTTCCAGAACCGTCTCTGGACCCTCGTCAGGCACGGTGCCGACCACGTCGTGATGCAGTATGTCTCCGCCTCAGGCGAGGAAGGCTATCCCGGCACCCTTACTGCCCGCGCGACATATACCTGGACCGACGATTGTACCCTCCGCCTCGACCTCGAGGCCGTCACGGATGCCCCGACGGTGGTTAATCTCACCAACCACGCATACTGGAACCTCGCCGGACACAACGCCGGCTCTGTCCTCGACCATTCCCTCGAGCTCCGGGCCTCCCGCTGGCTCCCGACAGACGACACCCTGATTCCTCTCCCCGGCGAACCCGCTCCCGTCGCAGGGACGCCCATGGACTTCACCAAGGCCAAGCCTCTCGGCCGCGACATCCGCGCCGATTTTCCCGCGCTGAAGTACGGAAAGGGATACGACAACTGCTGGGTGATTGACGGCTATGAGAAAGGCGCGCTCCGCACCGCCGCAGTCCTCACCGACCCCGATTCAGGCCGTCGCCTTACCGTCCGCACCACCCAGCCCGGCGTACAGGTCTACACCGGAAACTGGCTCACAGGCTCTCCGATTGGCAAGGACGGAGCCGTCTACGAGGACTATTGCGCCGTGGCAATCGAGTGCCAGCACTATCCCGACGCTCCCAACCGTCCCGACTTCCCCACGACCCGTCTCGACCCCGGCGAAACCCTACATGAAACAATAGAATTCCACTTCGACTGAAAAGCCAACGGGCCTTGCGATTTCGTTTCGCAAGGCCCGTTTTTTTATAGCCATTTTAGGACTATTAACCTATAAAATCCCAGAGTTGGGCGTAATATCCAGACCGACAGCTTGTAGAAGCCGCCGGCCTTGATATTACGCCTGATGAAGGGATTTTATAGATTAACTCTAAATTCTACCTCCCGTATTTCGAGCTCAGCACCCGTTTGATTTTGGCCTTGGTATCGCCCTCGGCGTTCTGGGCGGCAAGCTCAAGAAGTTCCGGGAGAGAAATGTCCGAGGCTATCACTTCAACGCCATAGTTCGTTCCCTCAGCCCATTTGAGCAAAAGGTCGGGGTATTTGGTCGCCGCCTCCGTGAAGGCCTTCTTCGTATCTTCGTTGTTGAACATCATAAGGTAGTTCAGCTTCTTCGGAACGGGCTTGAGCCACTCCTTGACGAGGCCGTCCCAGGCGCTCCAGCACCAGAGATATTTCTGCTTCTCCGCCTCGTCGCTTGCGGACTGATATGCCATCACGGCTCTCTCTGCCACGTCGATGAAATTATCCGGAGAATTGACAGACTGCTTTGGTGCCGCTGCCTTAATGCCGCTGACTCTTTTTCTCGCGGCCTCGGCCGTCTCCTTCTGCGAGGGCGACAAGTGCTGGCAGGCCCTTACGTATTCGTCGACCATCGCCCCCGCGAGTACTCCGGCCGCCGGTTCGCCCTGACCGGCCGCCCGCTGCATGTCCCAGAGGAAATTGCGGTCGTCAATAAGGAAGTTGAGTCCGTATCCGTACTTGTCGTAGTATTTCAGCAGTGTCCCGCGCGGGTCGCCCTCTCGTTCCATTGCCTCGAAATACTTGCTGTAAATGTGTTTGCGTTTCTCCTCTTCCGGGTTGAGTCGTGAGATCAGCTGTTCTTTGTTGTAGCTCTCCACGCGTCTTTCCACGCCGGCAAGATCTATGTCGCCCTCGCGAAGAATCCCCGCCTTTTCCAGCAGTTGCATATTGTAACCCCGACGTGCATCGGCCATCTTCTTCAGCACTACGGAAAGCAGCGGAGAGTTGCTGTTGAAGTAGTCTTCGTGTTCGGCAAGCGTGGAGCTTGTCCCCTGGGGTAGCGAGAGAATGAACAAGGCCACGCGGCTATCCTTTTCGCCGCCCATCGAGGCTTTGGAGAAGTAGTCCACGGCCTGAGGCCAGCGTTCTTCCGTTACGGACAGCACGCCGCGGACGAAGTTTGCCGTGGCATTGTCATCGGGCATAGTCGAGGCCCAGGCGTTCCAGCCCTCTGCATCGAACTGGCCGCCGTCGCCGAGCATTTTCGCTTCCATAACAGCGGCTTTCCACTCCGGATCATTGGCCTTGTCGCCGAAGAAATGATTAGCGGCGACATCATAACCGGCATGGAGCATCACTATTCCTTTGGCTATATTTAAGAAGTCTTTGTCCTCGGGAGTCAGACCTTCCTGGCGGCTGATGATGTCAGCCAGAGTGAAGGCGTCGACATCGTTGCCGCTCATGAGCGCCGCTTTTACAGCGGGCCCGAAGGCCTCGGTCATGCCACCGAAAGCCGCGGCAATATATTCCCGGCCCGCGGCGCCGGGGTTGCGCGGCGTCCCTTCGCCGGTCTCGTAGGCCTTGGCCAGTTCCAGCCGCAATCCGGCGTTCCCGGCTCTGGCGCCTTTCTCTATCCATTCGAAGGCCTTCTTCGGGTCCTTCTCTATTCCGTCCCAGCTTCGGTAGCAGTCGACAACCTTGGCATAAGCATCGATGTTTCCGGCCTTGATGGCTTTTTCGTACCAGTCCTTGGCTTTCTTGGCGTTCTTTTCAACGCCGGAGCCCTTGAAGTAGCAGTCGCCGACTTCCACCATGGCCGCGGCATCTCCGCTTTTTGCTTTTTTCTCCAGATCCTTGGAGAAGGTCTGCGCCATCGCGGGCACGGCGGCCATCAGCGTAGCGAAGAGAAATGTTGTTATCTTTTTCATTGCAGATGATGATATTTTGTCTTCTTATTCGAGGGCTATCAGGGTCTCTTCCTGAATTTTCAGCAGGCGGTCCTGGAGTCTGCACAGCTCCGCGTACTCGTTCAGGGTATTGAAGGTCTCAGGCTGTTTCATGTTCTTTACCTGCTTCTCGTAGTTCTTCACGATTTTTGCACGGCGCTTGTCCTTCTTGTACTCGAGAATCTTTGCGTCGTTGGCCGCGATGAGGGCCCGCTTCTCGGCTATGCCGCTGTCCTCCTTGAGGCTGGACTGGAGAAGGGCATTGTCCACGTGCCATTTCTGGTCGAAGCGCAGGTCCGCCGTGTACTCCTTGCCGGGCACAAGAAAGTCCACCTTGGCTGTCCGCTCCGCGGGGTTGATGTCGCTGACTTTGTAATAGAGGCATCCCCGGAGTGGCTCGCCGGCCATCGCGATGCCAATCTTCGCATTGGAGGTGAAGTTGTTGAAGAGCCGTGCGTGCCCCGGTGTACGCGTCGCCGCGAACTTGTCGAATATCCCGGACAGAACATCGAGGCAGTAGCCCATGATGGGGTCAGATGTCTTGTTCCGGTCCATCATGTAGTAGAATTTTCCCGGAAAATTCTTCGAGTCTAAGCCCACGAGAATTTCCTTCTGTGTCATGTGGACCACGGGGAAGCCCAGCGCCTCAAGATGGGCCGCATAGGCATCCACAGTGGCCTTCGTGGCCTTTTTGGCCTCAACTACATATTCGTTGGTGGGAAAGTCCGCGCGGTATTTCCCGTTTTCTATCGCCTTGTCGGAGGCGGTGACGCTGTGCTTGGCCCAGGTCTTTTCGTAGTCTATGCCTCCGCTGACGTTTGTGGTCGGTTTCCCTGTCGGGGTGACGTCCAGCTTACCGTCCTTGTATGTCCACTTCATCGGTGTGCTGATGGTGCCGTCCATGTAGAAGTGATATCCTCCGGTGAACGAGCGGTGGCGCTTTTTCACGGTGCCGTTGCTCCGCCGCTGCGTCGACATTCCCGCGATTTCCTGAGGCGCCTGATGCTCGGTGCGGGGTAGGTGGTAGACGATTTTGCCTGTGCCCCCGGCGTTGAACGTGATTTCGAGGGCTTTGAAATCCTCACTGAAGTCGTGGATGTAGAAAGTTCCCGTAGGCTTGCTGACGGCCAGCTTCTTCCATTCCGCCTCCGGGCGCACGAGGTAGGTCTCTCTCTCTCCGTCCGGGCGCACGACGGTGCCGTAGATTATTCCGGGACGTGAGTAGGGATTCTTCTGAGGCTCCCCGGCCAGCATCTTGTCCGTCTTTTCGAAGCCCGTGGTGTAGAAGCCGTAGAAGTCGCCCGCGCCGCCGGGGAGTTTTGAGGCTATGTAGCAGAGCGCGGGGTAGTCGTACGGGATGTATTCCCACTTCTTGCCGTTGACGGTCTTTGTGACCGTCATCGCGCCGAAGCCGCCGTTGAACCCTGCGTTGACCGACGGACCTCCGAGGTCCTGTATATAGTAGACGTCCCCGGCCTTGGGATAGGTGCCGAGTTTCTTGTTGCCCATGAGGATGGTGTCGACCAGTTCGTATTTGTCGGGATAGTATTTTCTGTCGAGAGGCTCGAAATCCTGAGCGTTGACCCCGGCAAAGCCTGTTGCAAGAAGCAGGAAGAGGAAAGTCTTTCTCATAGTGTTCGGATTTATGGCTGTTTTTAAGGTTTTTGTATGTTTTGGAATGTTTGTTGCAAATTTAGCCATAATAATCCGTTAATGCAACAGAAATCCCGGTTTTGCAGGAAGGCAAGACCGGGATTGATATTAGCATTACAGGAATTTCAGCGTCTCATCGCCATGTTGCCGGAGGATGGCGGCCGGGGGGTGATGATCATCGCGGCGCCTCCGCCCGGAGCGAGACGGACCTTCAGCTTCTCGCCGGCGGCGACTTCGCGCTCGGTGATGTCCACGAGCCCAGGCGCCGTGCGGTAATCGGCCTTCTCGCTGTCGCTGAATATCTTTGCCGTGTACTCTCTGGCCGGGTCGAGGAAATCGAGTCTTATCTCGCACTCGCGCGGGTTCGAAGCCGTGATGGCCCCGACATACCAGTTGTCCGGATTCTCGCGGTCCGCGCGGGCTACGGTAACGTATTCCCCTATTCTCGCCTCGGGCACGAGCGTGCGCTTCCAGTTTGTCGGGCAGCTGCGCAGGAATTCGTGCTCGGGGCGCCCTTCGTAGTTCTCGACCTTGTCGCTCGACATGACTATAGGGCTGTGGAGTACCACGGCCAGCGCCAGCTGCTTGGCGAGGGTGGTCTGCGGGCGCGTGCCTGGCACGGCCGTGTTGTTGTAGTCGAAGGTACCCGGCGTGAAGTCCATCGGTCCCGCGAGTCCGCGCGTGAAAGGCAGAGTGCACGTATGCTCCGGAGGATTGCCGCCGTCGGGGCTCCACGCGTCGTATTCCTGTCCGCGCATGTCCTCGTGGGCCATAAGGTTAGGGTAGGTGCGTTCCCAGCCGGTCGGCATCACGCCCTCATGGTTGCATATCATAATGCCGTGCTTTGCCGCCGTCTCTACGACCTTGCGGTAGTGGCGCACGCCGTACTGGCTGCCGTGAAGCTCCTTGCCGTCCAGCAGATAGTTGACATAGCCGGTCTTCACGGTGTTCATCCCGAGGGAGTGGTAGAGGGCGAAGGCCGAGTCCATCTGCGCCTCGTAGTTCCGGGTTCCTCCGGCAGTTTCGTTGTGGCCAATCAGCCGCACTCCTTTCTCCTGGGCGTAGGCGGCCACGCCGGGGAGGTCGAAGTCGGGGTAGGGCTCGGTGAAGGAGATGATGTCGCCGTTCTTGGTCCAGTCGCCGTCCCAGCCTTTGTTCCAGCCTTCGACGAGCACGCCCGAGTAGCCGTTCCGTGCGGCGAAGTCGATGTAGCGCTTGGCGTTGGCCGTGGTGGCGCCGTGCTTAGGTCCGGAGCACCAGGTCCAGTCCTTCATGTGCATTCCCCACCAGATTCCTACGTATCGGCCCGGCTCTATCCACGAGCAGTCCTCGATTTCGCAGGGGTCGGCGAGGTTGAGGGTCAGGCGCGAGAGCATCAGCCCCGCCGGCGACTCCGCTACGGCAATCGTGCGCCACGGCGTGCGTGCCGGAAGCGCCGCGAACACCTTTTCGCCCGTGCTCCATGGTGTCAGGTAGCTGTGGAGGCATGTGCTCCCGGGTTCGGTACGGAGGTTCATCTCGGCATAGTCCACGAGATTGGATTCGTGGAGGCAGAGATACAGGTTGTCGGTCACTTTCATTGTAAGCGGCGTCGAGACGGTGTCGAGCCGGCTTACAGGCGAGGGCAGATAGATGTGCTCGTAGTATTCCCAGTCCCAGGGCTGGCTCCACGCCACGGCGTCCTCGTGGATGTTGAAGCGCGAATCCTCGTCCATTATAGTCACGGAGTCGAGCCCCTCCTGGGCGGGAATCTCGTAGCGGAAGCCCACGCCGTCGTCGAACACGCGGAAGACTATGTCGTAGCGGCTCACGGCCGAGCTGTCCTCCGTAAGGCTGAGGCGCAGCTCGCGGTAGTTGCAGCGCACGCTGTCCTCTTCGCCCCACGGGCGGGACCAGGTGTAGTCATCAGCCCCGGTCCTGGTGTCCCGGAGCCGCGAGCGGTAGCCCACGCGCCCTTCCTTCATCGTGATGCCTACGAAGGATGTGTCGATGAGCGCCGAGCTGCCGTGGCGCAGCGTGTAGTACACGCGGCCTCCGTCGGTCACGCCTGCGCGGAGCACGATTTTGCCCGAGGGGGAGCTCACCTCCGCCGCCTCGGCCTGCCCGGCGCAGCCTTGCAGAAGGGCTCCGGCGGCGCCCCCTCCCGCCCCGAGGAGCAGGAGGGTGAATAATGCAAGTCTGTCCATCAGTAATTGTAGTTTTGGCGCAGTGTGCCGGTGTATCGTTCGATTTCAGCAAGTGGTATGGGCTGGGCGTAGCCGCCCCAGTTGTCGACCATGCTGTGGAAGGAGCCTGCGTCAAGTCCGGCGAAGGGGCATTCCGTGGCGGGAATCACGTCGCCCGCAGTGAATTCGGGAGAGGTCTTCGGGCCGGTGTAGGCGGCGCAGCGGAAACGGCTCTGGCCCTGGATGGGAGCGGCCACGCCTTCCCACCATTCAGCGCCGGGGTTGTCGGCGCTCCAGCCGAAGCCGAAGAAGTTGGCGTCGAATTCGGTCACCTGGCCTGCGGTCGTGGCGAGGTATTCCGTGAACTCGGCGTTGGGCACGAGGCGGCGTCCTTGTAGCGGCTCACGCTCTGCTGGTAGATGTTGAGCGTCATGCCGTAGATGTTGTCCTTGATGTGCATCAGGCGCCCGTCGATGCTGCTTCCGGTTTCGCCTTCGGGAACGAGGTTCGTCGAATAGATGTCGTAGGCCATACCGCGGCCGAGAACGGCCGGATTGCGCGACGCCGTCTGGAGGGCGGCTTCGAGGGGCGTGCCCGTGACGTCGAGCGCGAAGACGAAGGTCTCGTCGATTTCCCAGTCGTTGGACTCGGCGAAGGCGCCCTTGTCGAGGTCGTACTTCACGATCATGAACCCGTCGGCGTCAAGAGGGTTGTTGAAAGCCACCTTGTATTCATCGGCGGCCTGGCTGGTGAAGGATGCGCCTGCGAGGGCGAGGGCGGCAAGAAGGGTAGTTTTTTTCATGTCCGTTTTAGATTTAAAGTTTGACATTGGCGGGAGTTTCGTGTTCCCGTCGGCAAATTTATCGTCCTCCCGACGCCCCGGCAAGCATTATTGCGCGAACTTAGCGCATTTTCTTCACGTCCGGCGGTAATATGCCGTTTATCAGCGGAATGCGTTTTTGTGCCGGGAAAAATATATTGTGGCCGTCAGAGCGCCCCGGAGTCGAGTAGACGCACGTATTCCGACTATATTTATACATATGGTTCGAATAGTCAAACGCTTGCAAATCAGTTGCAATTATTGCCGGACCCGCTATATTTCGGCAATAACGGACGGCGGGGACGGCGCTTTTGCATATATTTGCATGATTTTCCACTCACCTTAGCCCGAGCCCCATGAGAAAACTTTTTTTCGCCGCATCTCTTCTCCTACTCCCCGCAGCCGCTTCCGCTCAGGCCGTCGACAATCCCGACGACGCTCTCGGCAACGGATATATCACGCGCCCCTACCTTAGATATGAAGCCGAGGACGGCTTCTGCTCGACAAACGGCTCTTTCATCTCAGCCGTCCCCTATACGCAGGAAAACATCGCTTCCGAGGCCTCAAACGGCCGCGCCATTGTGCTCGATGCCGACGGGGGATATGTGGAATGGACCCTCGACCGTCCAGCCGACGCCATGTGCCTGCGTTTCTCGCTTCCGGACAGCCCCGACGGCTCAGGCACGAGGCAGACTCTCGCCGTCTTCTCCGCCGGCTCAAAGCTCATGGACCTCGAACTCGACAGCTATTGGGCGTGGCAGTACACCCCCAAGGCCAATTCAGGCGAGAAATATCCCGACAACACCCCTTCCGACACCAAGTTCGCCCGAATGCGCTTCGACGAGGTGAACACCCTCCTTCCCCGCGAGCTCCCCGGCGGCACCACACTCCGCCTCGTTCTCGAGGGAGAACCCGCGCAGCCCGTCACGATAGATTTCGTCGAGCTTGAGAAGGCTCCCGCCGCTCTGACTTTCTCCGACATCCGCGCCGCCAACAAAGTGGAGTTCACCGGCGGCAACCTTGTCTCTTTCATCAACGCCAACGGCGGCAAGACCATATTTATCCCCGCTGGCAGCTACGATGTGCCCCGCCGTATTATCATCACCACCCCCGGCACACGGATTGTCGGAGCCGGAATGTGGCACACCACGCTTTTCTTCTCGGCCTCGTCCGACAACAGCTCCACATACAGCCAGCGGGGAATAGAGTGCGAGGCCGACAACTGCGGTCTCGAAGGCCTCTCTCTTAACACCATAAACAACAGGCGCTACTTCCGCAACAATTCCGCATATCAGGTCGGAAAAGCCCTGATGGGCTCGTGGGGAAAGGGAAGTGTGGTCCGCGACGTCCGTGCCGACCACTTCGAGTGCGGTGCATGGATTGCCGACTACAGCGGTCGCGCCTCCGAGGACCTCACGGTGGAGAACTGCCGCTTCCGCAACAACTACGCCGATGGTATCAACCTCTCTTCCGGCACGCGCCGCGCACGAGTCACCGGATGCTCCTTCCGCAACAACGGCGACGACGACATGGCCTCATGGAGTTCCAACCACATGGCGTCCGACTGCATCTTTGAATATTGTACGGCGGAAAACAACTGGCGCGCATCCTCGCTCGGCTTCTTCGGCGGCTCGGGCCACCGCGCCCGCCACATCGCCGTCGCCGATGCAATGGAGGCCGGAGTCCGGGTGAACTGCGACTTCTCGGGCACGGGCTTCTCCGCCTCCGGCACAGCCGTGACCCTCGAGGACATCAGCATCCGCCGCGCCGGATGCCGGGGTGGAGCCGTCGGCTCGCAGGGCGATTTCTGGGGCAATGCCAATCCCTCGCTCTGGTTCTCCTCCGGCACCGCTTACGAGCTCCGCAACGTCGAGGCGCGGAGAATTGCCATTTTCGACTCCCGCTGGCAGGGCGTGCGCATCCAGGCCGCTGGAGGGCGCCCGGTCCTCAACCTCGACCTCGAGGACATATCCGTGAACGGCGTGGAGAATTATGAGTACGCCTTCTATATCGCCCCCGGAGTGCGGGGCAACGGAACCTACTCCAACCTCACGGCCACGGGAGTAGTCGAGCCCGCAATGTCGCCCGTTCCCGCAGGATTCACCGACGCCAACACCGCCCGTTCCCGCGCTTATATTCCGACAGCGTCCTTGCAATAATGCCTCCGGCATCATACGAGGGCCGCTACGCGAGCATCTACACCACGCTCTCGGAGCTTACCCACCGCCAGCGCATCGAAATGTTCTCCCGGATTCTCAGCGAGTCGCGCATCCCAGCCTCCGAGCAGGCGATGATAAGCTCCATGCTCGCCGACAACTACCGCGACGCCGACGAGCCCGAGGGATTCGTATACTTCAAGGCCCGCTCCGCCATTCTTGACATCCGTTCCGGAAAGCACGAGACAACGGCCACACGTGAACTCGCAAAGTATATGATCGAGCACGGCGACCACGACCGCGCCTTCAAGTATATAAACGTTGCCCTCGAGGACGCCAATTTCTTCAACGCTCCCCACCGCAAGGCCGAGATTTCCAACATCCTCCCTCTTATCGAGGCCGTCCGCTACAACAACGTCGAGTCCGACCGCACCCTCCTCGCATGGCTCCTCGGGCTGATGGTCCTCCTTTCGGCCACGCTCGTCTGGGCTATTCTCTATGCCCGCCGTAAGGCCAAGGAAGTCGGACGCCGCAAGAAGGAACTCGAGGCCGCCGTCGATAAGCTCAACGAGTCAAACCGCATCAAGGAGGAATACATCGGTTACAGCTTCCAGGTCAACTCCCGCAATCTCACGAAAATGGAAGAGCTCTACAAGACCGTCCACCGCAAGCTCAAGGCCCGAATGTACGACGACCTCGACCAGAGCGTACGCGACTCCGACCTCCAGCGCGAGCGAAAGCAGGTGCTGAAGGACTTCGACACCATTTTCCTCAAGCTCTTCCCGGCCTTCCCCGAGCGCTACGCCGCCCTCTTCCCCGCCGACGAGGCTCCCCTCTGCGCCCCCGGCGAGCTCACGCCGGAAATGAGGATTTTCGCCCTTATACGCCTGGGAGTGACCGATATCGGCAGCATAGCCCAGTTCCTCGACTATTCGACCAACACCGTCAACACCTACAAGACCCGCGCCAAGAAGCGCTCCCTCCTCCCCAACGACCGCTTCGAACCCGCCATCCAGGAGATTTCCTGAAGAGCCACATTTCTTCCGTATTTATTAGTGAATACTGGAGGGCGTTTTTCATAGCCATATATGGTATTGGGTACAACACTTCACATATGATACAGTCCCGCGCGGGCTCGGGGTTGGACCGGGTCCGCGCGGGCAATTAGTTTTTGGGGGATTTACTTGAAGTCGAGGAGTTCGACGTCGAAGATGAGCATTTCGTTGGGGCCGATGCCGGCCTGGGGGGCTCCCTGGTCGCCGTAGGCGAGGTTGCCGGGGATGTAGAGGGTGATTTTGCCGCCCTTGCCGATGAGCTGGAGGCCTTCGCCGAAGCCGGGGATTACGCCCGCAACGGGGAACTGGGCGGGGCCGCGGCCTTCGCTGCTGTCGAATACTTTGCCGTCGATGAGCTTGCCGGTGTAGTTGACGGTTACTGTGGACTCAGCTGTGGGGTGGGCGCCCTCGCCGGGAGTCTTGATTTCGTAGCTGAGGCCTGAGTCAGTGGTCATGATGTCGGGGTTCTCGGTCTTGGTCATGTCCATGAACACCTGTGCGGCCTGACCGTTCTGTGCGGCGGGGGAGTCAGCTTCGGCTTCAGTGGCCTTTTCTTCGGCGGGAGTTTCCTTGGCTGCTTCCATGGCGGCGTTGAGGAGGCGCTGGAATTCCTCGGAGGAGCCGGAGATGGCGCTGTAGTCCACGCTGTCGGCGCCGAAGGCCTTGTTGAATGCCGCGAGAACTTTTGCGCGGTCCAGCTTTACGCCCTGGGCGTCGATGTGCTCGATTTCGGAGAGCATCTGTATGGCCATCTGCATGCCGATGAGCGTGCCCTTGTCGGCCTTTGCGGAGAAGACGAGCTTGACGCCCTTGAGGATGCTTTCCTTGTCGGGAGCGTCGGGAGTCTTGGCGAACTGGGCGAAGTCGCCGAGGATGATGTTGCCGGCCATTGTGCCGTAGGCTGTGGAGGTTGAGTCGCAGAGCGCGGAGGTCTGCTTGGCTGAGTCGGAGGTCTTGTCGCAGGCCGTGAAGGCCAGGGAGAGGAGCGCGAGGGCGCCTGCTCCCAGAAGAATCTTTTTCATTACTTTCTTAGTTGTTGCTGTATTATATTGGAAATGAATAGAATTATGATTATTCGGCATCGCAGAGCTCGATGTCGAAGGTCAGGGTCGCGCCGGGCGGGATTTCGCCGGGAATGCCTGTGTCGCCGTAAGCGGCGGAAGCTGGCACTGTGACGCGGTACTTGCCTCCGGAGCGCATGAGACCGGAGAGGAGTGCCTCGGTGAGGCCCGGAGCCAGGGCGGCCACGGGGAAGTCGAGGGCTGCCTCGTCGTCGCGTACCTTGTCGAACACTCGGCCGTCGGAGAGGGTGCCGGTGTAGCGCATCTCGATTATGCCGTCTTCTGTAGCCATGGGTCCGGTGCCCTCGGCGAGGGCGAGGACCACTGTTCCGGAGGGGAGGGTTCGGGCTCCGGGCTCGGCGTCGGCTTTCGCGAGGACTTCGTTCTCTATTGCCGGGTCGGCGGCAGGCAGGGCCTCAGGCTCCGCGGGTGTCATGGAGGCATAGACGGAGTTGAGGAATTCCTTGGCTGAGCGGCTGTCGAAGGCCTGAGGCTGGCCCTTGAGGTAGTCGGCGAGACGGTCGACGAAGGCTACGCGGTCTATAGCAAAGCCCATGCGTGTATGGTCTGTGAGCGTGGAGTTCACCACGTCGCCTATGAATACGGCCAGCGCCGTCGACACGGAGTCGGCAGCGGCATGAGTGTGAACTGCCGGCACGGGAGCCTGCGCGGCAGCCGCCTGCGCGGCCGCGCACAGCGCAATCCCGGCGAGCAGGCCGGCGATGCGTTTCATCAGTCCTTGGGGTTGACCTTGAGAAGGGTTACGTCGAAGATGAGGGTTGCGTTCGGGCCGATTACGCCGCCCGCGCCCTGCGGGCCGTATGCGAGGGCCGAGGGGATGAACAGACGCCACTGAGCCCCTTCTTTCATGAGTTGCAGGGCTTCCACCCACCCGGGGATAACCTGAGTAACGCCGAAGGTTGCGGGGACGCCGCGCTCTTCCGAGGAGTCGAATACGGTGCCGTCGATGAGTTTGCCGGTATAGTGGACGCTGACGGTGTCCTTGGCGGTGGGCTGCTCGCCTTCGCCTTCCTTGAGCACTTCGTACTGGAGGCCGGAGGGAGTGGTCTTCACTTCGGCGCGCTTGCCGTTTTCGAGCAGGAATTCCTCGCCGGCCCTGGCGTTGACGTCGGCCATCTTGCGGGCTTCCTCTTCCTGTTTTTTCTGAAGTTCCATGAAGAAGTTCTGCACTTCGGCCTTTGCTTCCTCGTAGCTCATGCGGGGAGCGAGTCCGTCGAATACTGCGGCTACGCCGTCGGCGAAGTCCTGGGCGTTTATTTTCTGGATTCCGGAAGCCCGGAAGTTCTGGCCCATGCTCATGCCGAGGGCATAGCTGAGGCGGTCTAAGTTTTCTGTTGACATTTCGTGTATAGTGTTATGCTGTTTATTGTTCTGTGTCCGGAAGTTGAACAGCGTGGGCAGGGGAATGTTCACGCGCGGCGCGCCTCCGGGCGCGCCGGTCGACGAGCACGGCGGCTCCGACGGCGGCGAACATGTATAAGGCCGTGAGAATCCAGAGAGCCTTGTAGGCCGTGGCGCATTCGGCGACGGTGGCGCCGTTGCTGTTGATTCGGATGAAGCCCTCGACGCCCCATGTGGCGGGCACGATGTTGCCTGCCCAAGTCCAGAACTCGCTCATGGCGTATCTCGGCCAGGTGAGTCCCGAGAGGAAGAGGAAAATCACAGAGGTGAAGACTATTATGATGAATGCGGCCTCGCGCTGCTTCATGAAGTATATGAGCGCCTGTCCGAAGAATGCCGTGGCGAAAAGCATTGGCACGAGGAAGAGAAGATAGTCCACGGGGTTGCCGTAATGGGGGAGAGCGAAGAATTCGGGCACGAAGCGCACCATGTAGATGGTCACGGGGATGTAGAACACCACGTAGCACAGCGCCTTTCCCCAGACCGTAGCCCAAGGCCCGGCGCCCTGCACGGACTCGGGGTCGATTCCGTAGGGGTTTCGGCGGCGGCGCTCGCGCGATGTGCCTCCGATGAGGCATATTCCGAGGACCATGCTCTGCTGGAGGATGAGGATGATGATGCCGGGGATGACGAAGGAGGCGAAGCCCTGCTCGGTGTCGCCAAGGAAGTTGCTCTCGCTCTTGATGGGGAGGGAGAGCTCGCGCCCGGCGGCGAGGGCCGAGAGGGGCGTGGAGTCGATGGTGACGGGGAGCATCTTCGCGCTCATGTGCATCTGCACGTCGGTCATGGCCGCCAGACAGCTGCGGTAGCGCAGGAGGAGGCTCATGTCGGAGTAGAAGGGCACGTGGGCCTGCTCTCCGCGGCCCAGGAGCCGGGCGTAGTCCTCAGGTATCTCGAGGATTGCGTAGGCTTCCGTCTCGGCCATGAGGCGCTTTGCCGCCTCGAGGTCGGGGGCGTACTGGTAGACTTCGATTGCCGGCGTGGCGTCGATGGCTCGGACGAGCTCGCGCGAGGCGGCGGTCCGCGAGTGGTCCACGACGGCTATGCGCACGTCGTTCACTACCTCGGGGTTGTACACGAGGGTGTAGGTAATCGGGTAAAGCAGTGGAAGGACCACGAAGAAGAGGAGGACTCCGACGTCGGAGAGCACCACTTTCCATTCGTGGCGGAAGACGCGTCCCGTCATCACTGCTCCTGTGCGTATGTTCTTGAAAATACTCATGCCGGATGGATGTTTAGGGAACGTAAACGGGGTTGAGAAGGGCTTTCCTGAGCTTCAGGGAGACAAGGGCGGCGACGGCGGGGAAGGCCATGAGGGCGACGAACCACCAGCGCACGAACCACGTGGCGTAGCCGTTGAGGGCGTTGTTGATGTATATCAGGAAGAGGTAGCGCGTCGGGGCGAGCCAGCTGAAGACTCCGATGGCGCCGTACATGTCCTCAACGGGGAAGGAAAAGCCTGCGAAGGAGAATGTCAGGATGCCGAAGAGAGCGCAGATGCTGAAGCCCAGACGCGGATTCGGCACGAAGGATACCACGATGAGCGCGAAGGCCTGACTGGCGATGACGAAGAGCATCGTGGCAACCCAGAACCAGAAGAGCGAGCCGTTGCAGGGGAAGCCTCCGCAGCCGAACAGGAGCCATACGATTAGCGAGCCCACGGCGAAGTATACGAGGGTGTGGGGCAGCATCTTGCTCAGGAGCGCCGTGTCGAGGCGACCGCCGCAGGCGGCGAGCCAATCGGGCGATGTGCCGCGTTTGATTTCCATGGTGATGGAGTAGACGGTCATGAGCATGATCATGAGGGCCAGGGCGGCGATTGAGAAGGACGGCGTGAGGTATATCGAGTAGTTCAGCCAGGGATTGCCTATGGGGAAGGAGTCAATGCTTACGGGCTGGAGCAGACCGGCCATCTCCTGGTCGGGGACGCCGAGGTCGCGGAGCGTGGTCCGGACCACCCCGCCGCTCATGGTGACGGAGATGGTCTTGAAGCCCTTGAAAGCGAGTGTGCCGGGCACGAAATAGGTCATGTTCGAGTAATACTCGAGTGTGGGAGTCCGGAAGGCGAGGACGTCGCTCTGGAAGTTGGCCGGAATGATGAAGAAGCCGAAAATCTCGCCTCGCCGCACGGCGGCGAGGGCCTCGTCGAAGCTCTCGGCATCGTCAACGATTTCGATCATCTCGTTGGAGTCGAGCGTGCGCGCCAGCGAGCGGGAGAGGGGCGTATGGTCGAGGTCCACCACGGCCGTGGGAACCCTGTTCGGGAGTCCGCTGTGCAGGAGGCTGAGAAAGAACACGACAATGAGAACGGGCACGAGGACCATACCGAAGAGGTACGTCTTTGTGGAACCCATCTCGCGGAGCTCGCGCCGTAGGCCGGCCTGGAATCCCGGTTTCATTTCCCTGCTCATTTCAATGGCTGTGTATTGAGAATCAGTTGTCGGCGCCGGTGTGGCGGTAGATTACGGACATTCCGGGGCGCAGACCCTCGACGGCTTCCGCAGGCCGGGCCTTGATCTGGAAGGTGCGGGAGTCGTAGCTGCCCGTGGCCTTAGTGGAGTGCCAGATGGCGTAGGAGCCCATGTCGCGCACGTAATAGACCTTTGCCTTGATTTCCTTGTCGCGGAGAGCGGGAACGGAGACGGTGATTTCCGCGCCCTTGGGGAGGTCCGGAAGGAGCTCCTCGCGGACGTTGAAGGTGATGTAGCGCTTGTGCTCGAGGAGGAGGTTCATAATCGGGGCGCCGAGGCTGACGAGCTCGCCGGTTTCGGGATAGATAACGTCGATGGTGCCGTCGTAGGGCGCGGTGAGGTAGCTGTCCTGAAGGAGGGCCTCCACCTGGTTGACGCTTCCGCCGGCGGCCTGAACCATGGCGGCGGCGCTTTCCTTATCCTCGCGCTGTGCGCCCTGACGGGCAAGGGAGAGCTGGCTTGCGGCGGCGCTCCGTGAGGCCACGGCGGCGTCGTAGGCGGCCTTGGCCTCGTCGCGTTTCTGCTCGGAGACGACGCCCTCGCTGTATAGGCGCTCGAGGCGGTCGTAGGTCTTCTTGGTGATGGTTACGGCGGCCTCGGCCTGAGCGAGCAGGTCGGCGGCGGCCTGGATTATCTGCGAGCGCGTGCCGGCGTCGACCTTGCGGTTTTGGGCGGCGGCAACCTCTTTCATCGCCTCGGCCTGAGTGAGCTGTGCCTCGACTACGGAGGAATGGATGTGGACGAGGGTGTCGCCGGCATGGACGGTGTCGCCCTCCTCGACGTAAATCTCAGCGACGCGCCCGGCGAGCTTGCCCGCGATGCGCACGCTTGTGCCCTCTACCTGTCCCTCGATGATGTCGGCGGGACGGTTCATGAATAGAAATCCTATTACGGCGATGGCGGCGACTATCGCTACGACCACTGCCATTGTGGTCATCAGTGAGCGGTTGGCTTTCTTCTCCGCGGAAATCTGCGGCGTATTGTTTTCGTTGGTAGTCATGGCTATATGGAATGCTTGATTTGCTGTTGTTTACGGGACGAGGGTGCCGAGGGCCTTTGAGAGATAGGTGCGGCAGAGACGGACGTCGACGAGTGCGTCGATTTCCTCGGAGTGGGCCTTGAGCCATGCCGTCTGCGCCTCCATGACGTTGTCGGTCGTGGCCATGCCTTCGCGGAAGGCGAGGCGAGCCGTGCGCAGGTTCTCGTCGGCTTTCGCGAGGTTCGATTTCGTCATCTCGTAGGTTTTCAGGGCCTCTTTGGTCTTGAATGAAGCCTGGCTGACCTGGAGGTCGACGAGCTCGCGTGCGTCCTCGAGCTGGAGGCGCCGGACAATTTCGTCGCTCTCGGCGGCCTTGTACTTGTTGTAGTTGCCGCCCCAGTGCCAGAGTGGAATCGAGAGCATCGCGCCGACGGAGAAGGCGCCCTTTACGCGCTTCTTGAAGCCGTCGAACATATTGGGGTCTGAGAAGCTGTATGCGCCGACGACGGCGAGGTTCGGGAGCATGGCCGAGCGGGCCACGTTTTTCTGCTGGCGGGCTATCTCTACGGCCTCGTCGAGGGCGCGGAGGTCCGGACGGCGGGCGTAGACGTCCTGCATGTCGTAGGACTCGGCCAGGGGCTCGGCGAGAGCCTGGGCCTCGCTCATCTCCATGTCCTCGTCGGCCAGGGGGAAGACGGTGCTGACGGGGAGACCGCATGTCTGCGCAAGGAGCATCCGCGAGAGGGTCAGGCCGTTCTCGACCTTCACAAGGTCAACCTGGGCGGAATTGAGCTTGACGTCGACGTTCAGGGCGTCGGCCTTGGTGGCCACGCCTTCGTCGAGCATGAGGTGGACGTTGCGGCTCAGGGAGTCGAGGAGATTGACGTAGCTGACAGCGAGCTCGTGCTTGGCCTTCAGCGACACAACCTGCCAGTAAGCTGCGTCGACGGCATAGATTACGTTTTCGGAGCCTGCCGCGTGCATCTGCCGGGCGAGGCGCTCGGCGGCCTTCGTGAGTCGGTTCATCGCCACGATTTTGCCGCCCATGAACACGGGTTGCGTGAGGGTGACGGCGCCGAAGAATACATTGTGGATGTCGAAGGTCATGGCCTCCTTGGGGATGAGCGCCACGGTGGAGGGTATGGGCTGGCCGTTGGGACCCGTCACGGGCATCCCCGTCTGGGGATTCGTCACGAGATTGAACTCGTATGTGCCTTTGGCGGGGTCGAATGTCTTGGTGGGGAGGAGCTGGTCGGAGTCGAATATCGAGATGTTCCTCTGGTTGTACATATACCCGCCCGCGAAATCGAAGGCGGGCAGATAGGCCGCGAAAGCCTCCTTGTTCTGATAGCCTGCTTTACGGATGTTCTGTCGTGCGACCATCAGCTCCTTGTTGTTGTGGAGGGCCATGGCGCGGCATGAGTCGAGCGTCACGGGCTCGCTTCCCGGTCCGGGGACCTGGGCGGCGAGCGAGGCGCCGAGAGCACCGAACAACAGGCATGCTGCGGTTTTTGCGAATGTGCTCATATCGAGGCGTGGGAAAAGTTGTAAACGTGTTGGGGTGTTCTTATTAGTAAACTCCAGAGGGAAGGCAAAAGTTTAGCGGGGAGCGCTATAAATAAGAATCAAGGCCTGAGCGCCCCGGCGGAGGGACGCTCAGGCTGTGTGGGCTGGCGGCTTTATTTCACTTCCCAGGTCTCGCCGGCGAGAATCATCTCGCGGAGCGAGGCGAAGTTCTTCCGGCCGCGGACTTCGGCGATCTGCTGGGCGAGAGCCTGCTCGTAGGTGGGGGCTTCGACGTCGCGGATAACGCCGATTGCCAGAGGAAGGCCGCTGTCCTTGCCGTCCATCATGGCGAGCTGCTGGTGGAGGAAGTTGGAGGGCGTGTGGGCGTCGTGGACGAGCACGTCGTCCAAGGTGTAGCCGTCCTCTCCGACGGTCACGGCCTTGAGGAGGAAGCCGTCGCGGACGAGGCCCTTCTCCATGTTCTTGCCGAAGAGCATCTTCTCGCCGTGGCGCAGATGGATGGTGCGGTCGGCGCGGACTTCCTTGTCGGTGATGGGATTGTGGATTCCGTTGTTGAAAATCACGCAGTTCTGGAGGATTTCAGTCACAGAGGTGCCCTTGTGCCTTGCGGCGGCCACGAGCACTTCCTGCGAGGTCTGGAGCTCGACGTCGATGCTGCGGGCGAAGAAGTTGCCGCGGGCGCCGAACACGAGCTCGGCGGGGATGAAGGGGTCCTCGACCGTGCCGTAGGGGCTCGACTTCGACACGAATCCGCGGTCGCTCGTCGGCGAGTACTGTCCTTTGGTCAGACCGTAGATTTTGTTGTTGAAGAGGATGATATTTATGTCGATGTTGCGGCGCACGGCGTGGATGAAGTGGTTGCCGCCGATTGCGAGGCCGTCGCCGTCGCCGGAAATCTGCCATACCGTCATCTCGGGGTTGGCTGCCTTGAAGCCTGTGGCTATCGCGGCGGCGCGGCCGTGGATGGTGTGGAAGCCGTAGGTGTTCATGTAGTAGGGCAGGCGCGAGGAGCATCCGATGCCTGAAATCACGGCTGTCATGTGAGGGGGTACGCCGAGCGTGGCCATGGCCTTGTGCAGGGTGTTGAGGATGGCGTGGTCGCCGCAGCCCGGACACCAGCGCACCGACTGGTCGCTCTTGAAATTGGCGGGCGTATATTGTGCTTGTGTTTCGTCTGTCATGGCGGTGTCAGAGGGTTTTGAGGATTTCGTTTGTGCGTTCGACGATTTCGCTGACCTGGAAGGGCTGGCCCTGAATCTTGTTTATGCGGCTGATGCGCAGGTCGGGGAACTTGGCCTGAAGATAGTCGGCGAACATGCCCGTGTTGAGCTCGGCGACGATGACGCGCTTGTATCGTCCGAGGAGCTCGCCGGAGTTGGCCGGAAGCGGGTTGATGTAGCGGAAGTGGGCGAAGGCGATTTTCGTCCCTGCCGCGGCGAGCTCTTCGGCCGCCGTGCGCAGATGGCCGTAGGTGCCTCCCCATCCTACGAGGATTGTGTCGGCGTCGTCGGGTCCGATGGCTTCGAGGGCGGGGATGTCGCGTGCGATGCGTGCGATTTTCTCGCGGCGGAGGTTCACCATCTTCTCATGGTTTGCGGGGTCGGTGGAGATTGCGCCTGTCACGGCGTCCTTCTCGAGGCCGCCGAGGCGGTGGGTGAGGCCTTCGGTGCCGGGGATTGCCCAGTAGCGCGCGAGGGTCTCTTCGTTGCGGTCATAGGGGCGCCAGCCTTCGGTGCCCTCCGGAACGTAGGGAGTCTTGATTTCGGGGAATTCGTCGGCTTCGGGCACGCGCCAGGCGGAGGAGCCGTTGCCGATGAAGGCGTCGCTCAGGAGGATTACCGGAGTCATGTGCTCCACGGCGATGCGGCAGGCCTCGAAGGCCATGGTGAAGCAGTCGGTGGGCGACGCGGGAGCCACGACGGCCACGGGCGATTCGCCGTTGCGGCCGTAGAGAGCTTGGAAAAGGTCGGTCTGTTCGGTCTTGGTGGGGAGGCCGGTGGAGGGGCCGCCGCGCTGTACGTCGATTACCACAAGGGGAAGCTCGGCGATGACGGCGAGGCCGATTCCCTCGCTCTTGAGTGCGAGACCGGGGCCGGAGGTGGAGGTCACGGCGAGGTTGCCCGCGAAGCTGGCGCCGATTGCGGAGCAGACGCCGGCGATTTCGTCCTCCATCTGTATGGCCTTAACGCCGAGGTCCTTGCGCTTGGCGAGCTCGTGGAGAATGTCCGTGGCCGGGGTGATGGGGTAGGAGCCGAGGAAGAGCGGACGGCCGCACTTCTCGGAGGCCATGATGAGACCCCAGGCTGTGGCTGTGTTGCCGTTGATGTCGGTGTAGACGCCGGGACGAGGGGTTTCCGTGTCGATGCGGTAGGTGCTGACCGTGGCGTGTATGTTGTTGCCGTAGTTGAAGCCGGCCTGAAGGACGAGGGCGTTGGCCTCGTAGATTGCGGGCTTCTTGGCGAATTTGTTCTTGAGATGACGCAGAGCCGCTTCGAGCGGACGGTCGAAGAGCCAGCAGACAAGGCCAAGGGCGAAGATGTTGCGGCATTTCAGCACGCTCTTGTTGTCGAGGCCGGTCTCGGCCAGAGCGGCGCGGGTCATGGAGGTGACGGGCACTTCGACAATCTGGGCCTTGATGCCGAGTTCCTCGAAAGGCTTGTCGGTAGTGAAAAGAGCTTTGCGGAGGTCGGCTTCCTTGAAGGAGTCGATGTCGACGATGATGACGCCGCCGGGCTTGAGGAAGCGGAAGTTCTGCTTGAGGGCCGCGGGATTCATGGCCACGAGGACGTCGCACTGGTCGCCGGGAGTGTGCACACCGGCGCCTACGCTCACCTGAAAGCCCGATACGCCGCTGAGCGAGCCCTGCGGGGCGCGGATTTCCGCGGGATAGTCGGGAAAGGTGGAGACGAGATTGCCCAGCCCTGCGGATACGTTTGTGAAGATGTTTCCTGCGAGCTGCATTCCGTCGCCGGAGTCACCCGAGAAGCGTACTACGACCTTTTCAAGTTCGCGTACCTTTGCTTTTTCCAACATAGATTTTTGGTTTGTGGGTATGTAAAGATGTTTGATTTTTATTTATTTGCAAGAAAAGGCCCCGGCCGGGCCCCGTAGCACCTGCAAAGATAAGAAATAATTTCCTCAAATAATATTTTTTAGCAAAAATTCAGAGTTCCCCCGTCATAAGGGGAGAGAAGCCTGTATCGCAGTTTGTTGCCCCGTCAACGAGCGCCGCACACGAGGTATCACCATGATTGAACACCCAACATCAATGTAATCAGCTAAATAATGTAGGGACGCGCCATGGCGCGTCCGCGACGTCGAGGGTAATTTTATCCCTGCCAACGAGAACCCTGTTGGGGCAAGCGTTAGTCGGGAAAATGAGATTTGTTTTAACCCGCCTTAATTTCTCTTTTCCTCAAAGAACCTTGAGCTCTCTAAACTAATCTATTAACACTCTCAACTATCTAAACTACCCCACTTGCGCCCTTATTTCTCGGGTGGTGGAGGAGGATTTCTTCGCGGAGGCGGGAGGTGTCGAGGTGGAGGTAGATTTCGGTTGTGGCGATGGATTCGTGGCCGAGCATCTGCTGGATGGCGCGGAGGTTGGCGCCGCCTTCGAGGAGGTGGGTGGCGAAGGAGTGGCGGAGGGTGTGGGGAGAGACGTTTTTCTCTACTCCGGCGGCTTCGGCGAGCTCCTTTACGATGTAGAAGACCATCACGCGCGAGAGGCGGTGGCCACGTTTGTTGAGAAAGACAATCCCCTCCTCTCCGGGCTTGGCCTCCCCGCGGACCTCCAGATAGAGTCTCAGGGCGTGGACCGCCGTGCCGCTCATGGGCACAAGGCGTTGCTTCGAGCCTTTGCCCTCGACGAGCAGGAGGCCGTCGTCGAAGCGCACGTTCTGAAGCGAGAGGTTGCAGAGCTCGCTGACGCGCAGCCCCGAGCCGTAGAGCATCTCGATGATGGCGCTGTTGCGGATGCCGAGGGGGTCCGAGATGTCGCAGGACGCAATCATATCCTCGATTTCCTCAAGAGACAGTACCGGCGGGAGCTTCCGCGCGGCCTTGGGGGTGTCTATGCCCTCGGCGGGATTGACTTCGACGATTTTCTCGAGTTCGAGGTAGCTGTAGAAGGAGCGTATTCCCGAGAGGATACGGGCGGTGGAGCTTGCGGCGATTCCGAGGTCGTAGAGTTCCTCCACAAAGCGCCGGAGAACCTCCGCATCGACCTTATCGACGGGAATGTCCTCCCCCTCGAGCCACGAGTGGAGTTTGTCAATGTCCGCGAGATATCCCGCTGACGTATTGTCCGAAAAACCGCGTTCCAAGCGCATATAGGCTGCATATGATTTGCGAAGTTGACTGAATTCCACTGGAATAATCAAGAATAAGAAGGTCAATTATCGAATTGTAGGGACGCACGGCTCGTGCGTCCTAATGACCGGCAAGGTTCGGGTCGTTGGGGGAGGACGCACGAGCCGTGCGTCCCTACATTGAGTGGTTTTGTAACACCTGTTTGGGGAAGTGATTAATAATTCTCGCTTAGATTGTCCCCTGTTCGACGAGGCGGGCAACGCGGTCGAGCATGGCGTCGTTCTTGTCCTTGGCCGGGCGGAAATCGCTTTTCAGGCTCACACCGAAGAGTTTACCGAATCCTTGCCAGAATCCGGCGCGGAAGGCTCCGAGGAAGGCCTTGACGATGTCGTAGGAGCTCTGGTGCGTCTCGCGCTGCACGAGCTTAACGAGCACCTTGGCCTGACGCTTCGAGAATTTCTTGAGGATGGGCTTGTACTGTTGGAAAAGTGCGCCCTCCATCTGTTTGAGGTAGGCCTCGCGGTCTTTCTGGGTGGGGAGCGTCTCGAGGTACTCGTAGGTCTCGATAAGAGTCTCGGCTATGAGCTTGGCGTAGGGGAGGGTGAGTTTGACGTCGCGGACGGTGCGCCAGTAGAGCTGCTCCTGCTTCTTGTTCTTGAACTTCATCGGCGGGTACACCGTGAGCTCGCGGAGGTAGAAGTGGATGATGGAGTCGCCGTTCTCGTCAAAACGCCAGTTGAAGCCCTTGATGTACTGAGGCTTGTACTCGGCAACGGCGTCTATGGGCCCTTCCTCCGTCATCACGCGGGCCTCGATGCTCTCCTTCTCCTTGACTCTGTCCTTCTTCGCGCGGGCCTCGCACGGGAAGGCCGCGGCCGCGGCAATCGCCGCGGCCAGCAGTAAGTGGAGGAGGCTTCGGAGGCCTGAGGAGGTCATTGGTTTTCCTTGTGTTCGGGAGGATAGTCGAGGGTGTAGTGGAGTCCGCGCGATTCCTTGCGTTCCTTGGCCTGACGCATGATGAGGTAGCCGACGTTGATGATGTTGCGGAGCTCGCAGATTTCGCGGGACACCTTCGAGCGTTTGAAGAGGCTCTCGGTTTCCTCGTAGAGGATGTCGAGGCGGTTCCAGGCGCGGTCGAGGCGCAGATTGGAGCGTACGATGCCGACGTAGGTGCCCATGATCTGTCCCACCTCCTTCGCGCTCTGGGTGATGAGCACCATTTCCTCGGGGGAGCGGGTGCCCTCGTCGTTCCAGGCGGGCACGTCGGTGCGCAGGCTGATGTGGGGGATTTCCTCGCGGGCATGGCGTGCGGCGGCGTCGGCGTAAACCACAGCCTCGATAAGCGAGTTGGATGCCAGACGGTTGCCGCCGTGGAGCCCGGTGCAGGAGCATTCGCCGACGGCGTAGAGGTGCTTGATGCTCGACTCGGCGTTGCCGTCAACCTTGATGCCGCCGCACAGGTAGTGGGCCGCCGGGGCGACGGGGATGTAGTCCTTGGTGATGTCGATTCCGAGTTCGAGGCATTTGCGGTAGATGTTGGGGAAGTGGCGCTTTGTCTCCTCCGGGTCCTTGTGGGTCACGTCGAGGTACACGTGGTCGTCGCCGTGGAGTTTCATTTCGGAGTCGATGGCGCGGGCCACGATGTCGCGCGGGGCGAGCGAGAGCCGGGGGTCGTACTTCTGCATGAATTCCTCGCCCTTGAGGTTGCGGAGCACGGCGCCGTAGCCGCGCATGGCCTCGGTGATGAGGAAGGATGGACGGTCGCCCGGATGGAAGAGGGCCGTCGGGTGGAACTGGATGAATTCCATGTCCTTGACGGTGCCCTTGGCGCGGTAGACCATCGCTATTCCGTCGCCGGTGGCCACAAGTGGATTGGTCGTGGTCTGGTAGACGGCCCCGACGCCGCCGGTGGCCATTATCGTCACTTTGGCGAGGAAGGTGTCGACCTCGCCGGAGGCCATGTCGAGGACGTAGGCCCCGTAGCAGCGGATGTCGCTCGTGCGTCGCGTGACGCGCTTGCCGAGATGGTGCTGGGTGATGATTTCGATGGCGAAATGGTTTTCGTACACGTCGATGTCGGGGTGCTCGCGCACGGCCTGTATGAGGCTCTGCTGGATTTCAAAGCCTGTGTTGTCGGCGTGGTGGAGGATGCGGAACTCGCTGTGGCCGCCTTCGCGGTGGAGGTCGAAACTGCCGTCCTCTTTCTTGTCGAAGTCCACTCCCCACTCGAGGAGCTGGCGGATCTGTTCGGGAGCGCCTTTTACTACCTTCTCGACGGCCGCGGGGTCGCTGAGCCAGTCGCCGGCAACCATGGTGTCGTGGATGTGCTTGTCGAAGTCGTCGACGGCGAGGTTCGTCACGGATGCCACGCCGCCCTGGGCAAGGGCGGTGTTAGCTTCTTCAAGAGTGGTCTTGCATACGAGGGCCACGCGGCCTGTTCCGGCCACTTTCAGGGCAAAACTCATCCCGGCGATGCCCGAGCCGATGACGAGATAATCGTATTTTCTTTCCATAACTTTGTTTACGGACGTTGTAGAACCAATGAATTACCGCGCCCGGAATGGGGCCGAAAATTCCCTTATTGCAGGGACGCACGGCTCGTGCGTCCGCCCCGGGGTATTCCAAAATGCCTTTCCCGCCGCTCGAATCACACGGTGAGGATTTCTTTTTCCTTGGCGGCGAAGATGTCGTCGATTTTCTTCAGGTATTTGTCGTGGACTTTCTGGACTGTAGTCTCGGCGTCCTTCTCGACGTCTTCGGGCATTCCGGCCTTCACGGCTTTCTTGAGGCCGTCGATGGCCTCGCGGCGGGCGTTGCGGACGCTCACCTTGGCGTTCTCGGCCTCGGCCTTGCACTGCTTCACGAGGGCCTTGCGGCGGTCCTCGGTCAGCGGCGGGATGGAAAGGCGGATAACCTCGCCGTTGTTCTCGGGCATGATGCCTATTTCGGAATTGATGATGGCTTTCTCGATTTCCTTGAACATGCTTTTCTCCCAGGGGGTGATGGCAATGGTGCGGGCGTCGGGAACGGAGACATTGGCCACGTTGGAGACGGGTACGGCCGAGCCGTAGTAGTCGACTCGGATGCCGTCGAGGATTTTGGCGTTGGCTTTGCCGGCGCGGATGCGGGCGAGGGTTTCGTCGAGATAGGCGACGGCCATTTCCATTTTCTCTTCGGCCGGCTTGATGTAGGTGCTGACTTCGCTCATGTGCTTGGGGAGGGGGTATAGAGGGTTAGGGTTAATAGACGAGGGTGCCGATGGGCTCGCCGGCCACGACCTTCAGAAGGTTGCCGGGGGTGTCCATGTCGAATACTACGATGCGCATGCCGTTCTCCTTGCAGAGGGTCGTGGCCGTGAGGTCCATGATGCGCAGGCCGCGGTTGTAGATTTCGTCGTAGGTGATTTTGTCGAACTTCGTGGCCGTGGGGTCTTTCTCGGGGTCGGCGGTGTAGATGCCGTCCACGCGGGTGCCCTTGAGCATCACCTCGGTGCGGAGCTCCACGGCGCGTAGGGCCGATGCCGTGTCGGTGGTGAAGAAGGGGTTGCCCGTGCCGCCGGCTATGATTACCACGCGGCCCTCGTCCAGAAGGGCGTCGGCCTTGGCCGTGGAGTAGGGCTCGCCGATGGGGAACATCCCTATGGAGGTGAGCACCGAGGCCTTGCAGCCGTGCGACTCGAGCGCCGAGCTCAGGGCCAGAGAGTTGATTACTGTGGCGAGCATGCCCATCTGGTCGCCTTTCACGCGGTCGAAGCCTTTGGCCGCGCCGGAGAGGCCGCGGAAGATGTTGCCGCCGCCGATGACGATGGCCACCTGCACGCCGGCCGAGGCCAGTCCGCAGATCTGCGTGGCGTACATGTCGAGCCGCCCGGTGTCGATGCCGTAGCCCTGGGCGCCCATCAGCGATTCGCCGCTGAGTTTGAGGAGGATTTTGCGGTATTTCGGTTCCATATTGCAAATATAGACAATTTATTTCAGTTTACAATCAATACTCGCTGAAAAGCTTAGGCTTGATGCATATTCCCGCGCGGAGCTGCGAGTGGAACTCCTTGTAGGCCAGCAGTCCCTCGCCGTAGCCGTTGTAGTACTGTACGAAGAAATACTGGTTGTCGCCCTTGAAGATGCGCCAGCAGAACTCGAGCGTGGTGTTGAAGTTCAGGTTCCAGCCCTGGCGCTTGGTGAGGACCACGCCCCCGGTGAAGCGGCGGTCGTTGCTCATCACCTGGATGCCGGTCTGGAAGATGCCGGCGTACTTCAGGAGGTCGCGGTTGTTCTCGCCGTCGACGATGGGAATCCACACCTTGCCGTGGACCATGAGATTGGGAATCACGTAGATATGCGCGGCAAGGGAGATTTTGTTCCACGAGCGGCTCTGGATGCTGTCGCGTCCGTTGCTCTCGTGCTCGACGATGAGCGACATCTTGCCGATGTAGCGGTTCTTGATGAAGAGGGGCTTCGTAAGGCCTATGCCCGGGTTGAAGTTCAGGTCGGTCATGGGCATGGAGTTCTCCAGCACGTTCCAGAAGCACTTCTGCGAGTAGAAGAGGTAAAGGTAAGTGCCCCAGGGGAGGGTACTCCGGGTGAGACGCTGGGCAATGGATATCTGAAACTTGACGTTCGTGTTCTCCTTCGTGGCTTTCGGGCCGATGGAGGGGCCGAAGATGAAGTAGTTGTCCTTGTAGAGGCCGAAGTAGGGCTGGTTCGAGAAGTCGCGGAGCACGCTGTCGGTGGTCAGCGCTTCGAAGGACTTGGTCGTCAGAATCTGGCTCCGGGCCGCGGGGACGCAGAGGAGGAGGGCGACGAGCGCCGTGAATGTCGTGAGGAGAATTCTTTTCATGTCAGTCGATGTTGCCTTCCGGCGCTTCTTCGCGCAGGGCGTAGTTGTTGCGCAGGGATTCGAAATTCTCGGGATGGAGCTTGAGGGCGCGGGTGTCGGCTTCCGGGTCGTAGCTCGCGGCCACGCCCGTGGCCGTGACGGCGCGCGCGCAGGCAGGGGGGACAGGCACGGAGAGGTGTACCCGCGGAAGGTAGAAGAGGGTGGTGACGGCGTCGGCCACCACCTGTGTGGCACGGACTTTCCCGGCGCGGGAGTAGCCGGCGATGTGCGGCGTGGCGATTACGGCGCGCTCCAGAAGCTCGCGGGAGATGTCCGGCTCGCCTTCCCAGCAGTCGATAATGGCCTTGCTGACTTTCCCGCGGTCGAGGGCGCGGACGAGCGCCGGGGTGTCGACGACGGCGCCACGGGCCGTGTTGATGATTATGGGCGCGCGCCGGAGGCTGTCGAAGAAGGTCTCGCCGGCCATATGGTAGGTCGGGTGGGCGCCTTCTTTCGTAAGAGGAGTGTGGAAGGTGATGATATCGGCTTTGGCCGCCACTTCCTCAAGGCCGCACCATCCGGGACCGCCGTCGTTGTCGGGGTGGAAGGGGTCGCAGCGGAGCACCTTCATGTCGAGGGCCCGGGCCCAGCGGTCGACGATGCTGCCCACGTGTCCCACGCCTACGATGCCCAGCGTATACGAGCTCAGCGGCCTGCATATCACGCGCATCAGCGAGGCGAAAACGTACTGGGCCACGGCCGGCGCGTTGCAGCCAGGGGCGTTGACCACAACGATGCCGCGGCTCTCGCACCAGGGGAGGTCGATGTGGTCGGTGCCAATAGTGGCGGTGGCCACCAGCCGGCAGCGCGAGCGTCCGAGCAGGGCCTCGTCGCAGCGCGTCCGTGTCCTCACTATCAGCGCGTCGCAGTCCTCGACGGCCTTCGGGGTGATTTCCTCGGCGCGAAGATAGCGGATGTTCGATGCGTAGGGCTCGAGCAGGCCGCGGATATAGGGGATGTTGGCCTCTATTATGATGTTCAGATCAGGATTTGGCATATGTACAGCACGATATATATCAGCACGATGCAGACCACTGAGATGCCGGTGCGCTCTCCGCGGTGCGAGCTGAAGTAGCCGGCCACCTCATAGGCGGCGCAGAAATTCAGGAGGGGAATGTATGAAATCAGGTTGCGGAAGTCCAGGACCATGCCGAGCAGAGTGGCCAGCGACAGTGTGGCGAAGGCTCCGCTGTACGCACGGCTGCGGGCGTTGTAAGCGATTGTTTTCATGACGTTCATCACGAAGCAGCCTACGAGCAGCAGTGCGGTTAGGCCTACGGTCACAAGTAGATGCGCCGCCGTGCCGGAATTGATTGTCTGGAAGATGCTTACGAACTGAGGCACCCGGAGCGTCCCTGCCGAGAGCATCCCTGCGGCGCCCATGAGCCACCAGGGGGTGACAATGCCCAGGAGGGCGGCTACGGCCGTGCGCCCGTTGAACACGCGCATCTGTCCGCAGCCGAGGAGGAACACCGGGATGTAAAGCGCGTAGCAGTATTGCGTGGCGCAGGCCGCGCTCAGCAGAAGGAATATCAGGAATATGCGCCGTGTGCGCATGTGCGCACGGTAGCAGCTGAAAAGCAGCATGAGGCATCCCGAGACGAGGACGGCGAGCACCGACCCGGTGTAGAACTGCGCGCTCAGGCCGGGGGTTGCGAGCTGAAAGGCCCCGAAAAGTGCCAGGGGCAGCGAAGTGCTCGAGCGAAGGACGTTGAAGAACTTCGCGATGAGCCCGGCTGTGACCACAACCAGGATGTTTGCGGCGAGGGAGGCCGCGAAGTCCGGAAGCCGCAGGGAAATCCATTCGTTGGCCGACGGAAGCACAAAACCTTTGTCGCCGGTAATCAGGGCGTAATTACCGGAAACGTAGACCGCGATGACTCCCGCGAGGCTCAGCGCGAGCATGAGGCCCGCGAAGCCGCGCGAGTGCACGTAGTTTGTGACAGCCGCGGTTTTCATCTGCGCGTCAGGCTTTTGCAGCGGCCAGCTTCAGAAGGTCCTGGCCGATGTCGCGGCGGAAGTACATGCCGTCGAAGCGGATGGTGTCGAGCGTGGCGTAGGAAGCCGCCAGAGCCTCCGCAGGGGTAGCGCCGTAGGAACTTACGGCAAGGACGCGGCCGCCCGAGGTGACGAGCACGGGGCCGTCGAGGCGTGTGCCCGCGTGGAAGACCACGGTGCGCTCCGAGGGCTCGGGCACGCCCTTGATTTCCTTGCCCTTGGGATAGGATTCGGGGTAGCCTCCGCTTACGGCCATGACCGTGGCCGCCGCGCGGGGGTCGATGTCGAGCTTCAGCGTGCCGAGGTCGCCCTTGGCGGCCGCGGCCATGAGCTCCACAAGGTCGGAAGCTACGCGGAGCATGACGACCTCCGTCTCGGGGTCGCCCATGCGCACGTTGTATTCGATGACCATAGGCTCGCCTTCCACGTCGATGAGTCCGAAGAAGATGAATCCGCGGTAGTCGGTGCCTTCCTCGAGGAGCCCTTCGACTGTGGGACGCACTATTCTGTCCTCGACTTTGCGCATGAAGGCCTCGTCGGCGAAGACCACGGGGCTGACAGCGCCCATGCCGCCGGTGTTGAGCCCTGTGTCGCCTTCGCCGATGCGCTTGTAGTCCTTTGCCACGGGCAGGAGGCGGTAGCCGCCGTGGCCGTCCGTGAGGGCGAAGACGCTGCACTCGATGCCCTTGAGGAACTGCTCGATGACCACGCGGGCGCTCGACTTGCCGAACTTGCCGGCGAGCATTTCCGCGAGGGTCTTCTTAGCCTCGTCGAGGGTGTCGGGGATAATCACGCCCTTGCCGGCGGCGAGTCCGTCGGCCTTGAGGACGTAGGGGGGCTTGAGGCTTTCGAGAAATGCGTAGCCTTCCTCAATGGTCTCGGGGGTGAAGGTACGGTAAGCGGCAGTCGGGATGCCGTGGCGTGCCATGAACTGCTTGGCGTGGTCCTTGCTGGCCTCGAGCATGGCTCCCGCCTGCGAAGGCCCGACAAAAAGGGGCTTCGCAGGGGCGATGGCGCGGAAGTGGTCGACGATGCCGGCCACGAGCGGGTCTTCGTTGCCTACCACAACCATGTCGATGGCCTTTTCCGCGATTATGCGCCCGATGGCGTCGAAATCAAGGGGCGAAGCCGGGAGGTTGGTGCCGAAAGCGCCCGTGCCGCCGTTGCCGGGGGCGATGTAGAGCTGCCCGCAGAGGGGGCTCTGACTGATTTTCCATGCGAGAGCCGCTTCGCGGCCGCCGCTGCCGAGGAGTAGTATGTTCACCGTGTTATGCTGTTTTGGATGTGTTGTTATGAATATGATAGTCTGTTCACCACGTTCCGGAGCTTATTCTTCGGGCGTGGAGTCGTCCTGTTTCTTTCGGCGCCAGCCTCTTGCCGAGGGGCGGTTGACGATTTCCTCCTTGTCGGCAGAAATCTGGGGCCCGCGTCCGAAGCGGTCGAGGCGCAGTTTGCGGCGCGGTTTTTCTGCAAGGCCCTCGGTGTCTGCGAGGCCGAAGTGACGCGGTGCGCGTTCCTCCCCTTGGCTTTCGCGGTCGAAGCGCTTGCGGTCGCGGTCGAAGGGTTTCCGGTCTTTGTCGAAGGGCTTACGCTCGCGGTCGAAGGGTTTTCTGTCACGGCCGAAGGACTTGTGCTCGCGGTCGCCGCCCTGACGGCCACGGTCGAAAGGTTTGCGGTCGCGCTTGTCGGAGGCTTTGCGCCGATCGGTGGGGGAGTCGGGGCGCTCTTCCTTTATGGAGCCTCCCGCGGCGCGGAAATCGCGCTTCGAGCCTTCGAAGATGACGTATTCGCGGAGCTCGCAGTCGAGGCCGCCGTTGTTCACGGCCATTTTCTGCGAGGGCGCGAGGCCTATCTCCCGGAAATACTCGTCCTTGTAGCCTATTATCCACGCATGGTAGCCGGTGAAGACGTGCTTGAGCTTCTGTCCGATAGTCTGGTACAGGGCTTCCATATCGGGTGCGGAAATACGTTGCCCGTAGGGGGGATTGGTGACGAGGATGCCCGCGGGCTGGGGGGCTTCCTCCCACTGGCTGACGGGACGGATTTCGACCGTGACATATTGTCCGACGCCGGCCCCCTTGACGTTCTCCCGGGCGATGGCCACGGCTTTAGGCGAGATGTCGGCCCCGACGATGGGGAATTCCGGCGTGCGCTCGGCGCTGTCGTCATTGTAAAGCTCTTCAAAAAGCTCGCGGTCGAAGTCGGGCCACGTTTCGAATGCGTAATGCTGACGGAAGACTCCGGGGAAAATGTTGGCGGCGATGAGCGCGGCCTCCACAAGGAAGGTGCCGGAGCCGCACATGGGGTCGACGAAGGGCACGTCGCCGCGATAGCCGCTCTTGAGGATTATGCCTGCGGCGAGCACCTCGTTGATGGGTGCCTCTGTCTGGCCGCCGAGGCGGTAGCCGCGTTTGTGGAGGCTCTCGCCCGAGGAATCGAGGGATACGGTGACGTCCGTGCCGTGGATATGCACATTGAGGATGACGTCGGCGTTCTCCAGACGCACCTTCGGCCGGCAGTCGGCGCCGAAGCGGTCGCGGAACCAGTCCACGATGCCGTCCTTCACGCGGTAGGTGGCGAAGCGTGTGTGGGTGAACTCCTCGCCGAAGGCCACCGTGTCGATGGAGAAGGTCTTCTCAAGGTTCAGGAGTGTGCCCCAGTCGTATTCCTTGATGCGCTCGTAGAGCTCGTCGGGGTCCGACGCGCGGAATTTGTAGAAGGGCTTGAGGATGCGGAGGGCCGTGCGGCAGCAGAGGTTGGCCCGGTAGAGTGTGGCAAGGTCCCCTTCGAAGCTTACCATTCGTATGCCGGGTTCTACATTCCGGGCGCCGAGCGAGCGGAGCTCCTCGGCAAGTACGTCTTCAAGACCCTGAAAGGTCTTGGCTACCATCTCGAAAGTCGGTGCGGATGTCATTTCTGTGGCGTCAGTCATTTCAATAGTCGATTGTTCTCTGCAAAAGTAGTTATTTTTGCCCGAATGAAAAAATATATTCCCGACAAAAAAAGAGCCTCCCGCGGGGGCGGGAGGCTCGGAATGGCTGGAAAACCGGTCTGAATTACTTGAGGACAACCTTGCGGGAGTCTACGCGGCCGTTTGCCGTGGCGCTGCGGAGAACGTATACGCCGGGGGCTGCCGCGGAGGCGTCGAGGACGGCTGTGTCGCCGGAGGCGTCGGCCCGTGCTACGAGTGCTCCGCTCATGGAGTAGAGCTCGGTGCTCACGGAGCGCGCGCCGGCGGCGAAGACTTCGAAGCCGCGGCCGAAGGTGGGCGTAACAACGAAGTTGTCGCCGTCAACCTTCACGTCGGAGATGCCTGTGAGGTTGAGGATTTTCTTGATTCCGGCGAGGGCGTTGATGCGGCCTGCGCCGAATTTGTCGGGAGCGGCGGCCGTGAGGGCGTCCTTGGTGGAGGTGGTGTTGATTACGTTCAGGATGTCGTTGTACTTCAGCGTGGGGTCGGCCTGGAGCCAGAGGGAGATTACGCCGGCCACGAAAGGCGACGACATCGACGTACCCGACATCTCGGCCCAGTAGTAGCGGCGGCTGCGGTTGCTGACGGTGCGGTCAACGTAGGCCGTGGCCTGAGCGATGGAGGGGTCCTTGGAGTCGAGGGTGGCCGTGTAGTAGGAGCTGTAGGACGAAATAACGCCCTGGCCGGGGCCTGCCACGAGGGGAAGCTGGCGCCCGTCGAAGGTCTTGCCGTAGGAGGAGAAGGTGGCGATTGCGCCTTCGGTGTCTCTGTAAGTGCCGATGCCTGCGAGGGTGGGAAGCTTCGTGGCGTTCACGTATGCGCCTACGGAGATGATGTTTTTCGCCGTGGCTATGCCGTTGATAGAGCAGTCGGGGTTGCCGTTGGAGTAGCCTGCGAGGTTGTTGCTGAACATTGCGCCGCCCATGCGGAAGAGGTCCACGCTCTTGCCGGGTGTGCCTTCAACAACGATACCGGGAACGTAGCCGCTGGTGCCGCTGCCGGTCTGGAACTGCACGGTCACGTTGTAGCGCTTGTTGTTGGGGTCGATGTTCGACATCATGAACACGGCGCTGGAGTTCCCGAAAGCCTTGTCGAAGGCGTCGTCGTGGATGTAGCCGGGAGCGGTGTAGACGCTGCTGGCGATTACGGCCATCGTGTTCTGGTTGTTCTTGTCCGAGCTGAGGTTCTTGTCGAGGGTGTAGCTCCAGGCTACCTTGCCTGTGGCCTTCTCGATAATCTGGAACGTCACCTTGTAGATGGTGGCGTCGCTACCCCAGATGTCCAGCATTCCCGATGTGGAGGCTGCGCCGGAGGGGCAGGTCTTGACCTGGGTGTCGCCGGCCTTGAAGTCCTTGTGGAGGGAGATGTTCTCCTCGCCCTCGTTGCCGGCGGAAACGCAGATGATCATGTCGTTGCCGATGCTGGCGAGGTACTTCGAGTTGGCGTCCGTGCCGTCGTGGGGGCCGTAGTTGTGGCCCAGGGAGATGTTCATCACGGCAGGCTTGCCCTGGCTCTTGGCGTAGTTGTAGATTTTCTCGGCGGCGAGCAGGATGTTCGTGCCTTCGGTGGTGCCGCAGCAGGCGGCGATGTCGGCGCCGGTGGCCGAGCCGCGGTAGTCGGAGAAAGAGTTCATCTTGCGGTTGTTGCTGGTCTGGTTGCGGCCGCTGGTGTTGATGAACGACACCTTCGTGTAGTAGTCGTCGAAGCTTCCGGCCATGCAGCCGAGCACGTGTGTGGCGTGAGTGTCCGACGACTGGTCGGTGGTGTATGCCGAGATTTTGGAGGGCGTGTCGTAGGTCGAGATGGCGCCGCCGTTGCCTGTAATCACGAAGAGTCGCGAAGCGCGCGGTGTGCCGTCGGCCTTCAGGAAGTTCGGGTGGTTGATGTCGAGGCCGCTGTCCATGAGGCCGACGATTGTGCCTGTGCCGTCGTAGACTTTGCCGCCGACTTCAGAGGAGCCTTCGTGGATGGGGTTGACGCCCGTGTAGGTCTTGGCCTGGCAAAGAAGCTGACGGGCCTCGACGCCGAGGGTGATGCTCTTGACCTGGTCCATCTCCGAGGCCGCGTACATCTCGGCGGCGCTCATGCGCACGATGGCCATGTCCTCGCGCGTGGTCAGAACCTCGAAGCCGCGGGCTTCCAGCGACGAGGCGTCCTCGCCGGGAGCGAGAGTGACGATAACGGCTACTTTGTCGCCGGGGGCGAGGGGAGCCGGAAGGGCCTTGACATCGCCGGCGCGGCTCTGTACTTCGGCCTGAAGAGTCCTCGAGGCGAGGATGGCCGCCGAGGGGTCGAGCTTGCCCTGCGCGCCGGCGCTCAGCGCCGCCGTGGCTGCAAGCGAGAGGAAGATGAGCTTTTTCATATCGATTGTGTTGTGATAATCAAAAAGGAAGTAAAATTAGACTTTTATGCGCAAAGTTAGCAATAATTTCTCAATTACTCGGCATCCCGCGCGCAAAAAATCACAGCGCATTCCAAAGTATGCCATAAAAACTGTGTTTTTTCATTCTTCGCACATTATGTGCGCGACTTTGGATGTAATTTTGTCATGAACTTTATAAGCCATTCTGATAATTGTATTATATATGAGTACCGGACATAAGCACTGCGGCGGTGGCGAATGCCACCACACCCACCGTTTCCACGGCCACGGCCTCAGACTCTGGCTCCGCGAGAGCGCCTGCCTCGCCCTTCTCCTGCTGTGCGCGCTCTGCTCGCATCTGGGAGTCCTCGGCGGTGTGGCAGCTCCTGTCGCTTACGCCGTGGCCCTTCTTCCGGTGGGCGTTCCCATTCTTCGCGAGACCTTCGGCGAATGGCGCCGTGGGGATTTTTTCAATGAATTCTCGCTGATGGTGCTGGCCTGCGTCGGCGCCTTCGCAATCGGGGAATACCCGGAGGGCGTGGCAATCCTCCTGTTTTATTCCTTAGGCGAAAAACTCGAGAACGTGGCAACGGAGCGTTCCCGCCGCCGAATCATGGCCCTTTTGAACCGCATTCCCCGCGAAGTGACGGTCGAGGGCCGCGGGCTTGTCGAGCCGGAGAAGGTGCTCCCGGGAGAAATCATAAGCGTGAGGCCCGGCGAGCGTGTGGGCCTCGACGGCGTGCTCCTCGCCGACGCGCCCCGGAGCTTCGACACCTCGGCCTTCACGGGCGAGAGTGTTCCCGTGGAGATGGCGCCCGGCGCCGAGGTTCCCTCCGGCTCCATAGCCATCGACCGCACGGTGCGTATACGCGTTACGAGACCCTACGCCGAAAGCACGATGAGCCGCATCCTGGCGCTTATCGAGAGTGCTGCTTCGCGAAAATCCCGCTCGGAAACCCTGCTGAGGCGTATCACCCGCTGGTACACCCCCGCCGTGATGCTCGCGGCAGCCCTACTCTTCGCTGTTCCGGGCATACTCGCCGCCGTCCACGGCGCCCCCTTCGACTGGCGCATGTGGCTCGACCGCTCGCTGGTGCTCCTCGTCTGCTCGTGCCCCTGCGCCCTCGTTGTCAGCATACCCCTGAGTTTTTTCGCCGCCATCGGCGCGGCTTCGGCCCGCGGGATACTGTTCAAGAGCAGTTCGGGGCTCGACGCCATCCGCGGCTGTGACACCCTGTTTCTCGACAAGACCGGCACACTGACCACGGGCGATTTCCGCGTGGCCGAGGTGTTCCCGGCCTCAGGCGTGGAGCCCGACAGGGTACTCGCACTGGCCGCGGCGGTCGATGCAGAGAGCTCGCACCCGCTGGCACGGGCCGTGCTACGCAAGGCCGAAGGTCTCACCCTGCCCGAGGTGGGCGATATCCGCACTGTGCCCCACGGCATGAGCGCGCGGAGCGCCGAGGGCGAGCTGCTCGTGGCCTCACGGGAAAGGCTGAAGGCCGCGGGGGTGGAGGTGCCGGATTCGGCGGACCCGCGGACAGAGGTCTGCGTGGCCCTCGTCGGCAAATACCTTGGATCGATTTATCTGGAGGACACGGTAAAGCCCGGTGTCCGCGAAGCCCTTGCTGACTTGAAGCGCCTTGGAGCCAAGGATATAGAGATTCTTTCGGGCGACCGCCCTGAGGCCGTTGCCGCCGTGGCGAAGGCCGTCGGTGCGGACGGCTACCGCGGCGGATTGTATCCCGCGGACAAGCAGAAAATCGTAGAAGAGGCCCGGAAGGCCGGGCGTCGCGTGATTTTCGTCGGCGACGGCATCAACGACGCCCCCTCGCTCGCGGAAGCGACGGTCGGCGTGGCCATAGGCTCCGGAGGCACCGATCTGGCGATGGAGAGCGCCGAGGCCGTGCTGACGGCCCAGGGCATCGAGCCCCTCGCCCCGGCAATTCGTCTTTCCCGCCGTGTCCGCTCCGTAGTGGCATTCAATGTCTCATTTGCCGTGGGTGTAAAACTCCTCGTGATGGTCCTCGGCGCAATGGGCCTCGCAACCCTATGGGCCGCAGTCTTCGCCGACACGGGCATCACCGTCCTGACTGTATTGTTCACGCTCCTTGCCCTCCGTTTGCGGAAAAATTAGTAACTTTGTGCATGGATGTAACTGAAATGATAGAACATGCGGGCATTAGGCCGACGCCTGTGCGTCTCCTTGTGGCACGTGCCATCGACGCCGCGGGATGCCCCGTGTCATCGCTCGACCTTGAACGGACGCTCGAAACCGTCGACCGCTCGTCCATAAGCCGCACTCTTGTGCTTTTCAGTGCCAAGGGCCTTGTGCACAGCGTAGATGACGGTTCAGGAGCTGTGAAATACGAGCTTTGCCACCACTGCGGCGAGGACCACGACAGCGACCTCCATCCCCATTTCCATTGCCTCTCATGCGGGAGAACATACTGTATCGACGAGCTTTCCATTCCCCCCGTCACCCTCCCCGAAGGCTTCGAAGCCCGCTCAGCGAACTTCGTAATCAAAGGCCTCTGTCCGGAATGTAGGGCAAAGTGACTGTGAACCGGACCGGACTTTTTTGCGTTATTTTGTTATAAACGCATTTCTTCTATTTGTTTTATGAGAAAACTATTGTTCACTTTGGTTCTATGTTTCGTCGCATCCGAACTTGCCGCAGCTGCCGAACCGGCTGTTCATAAGATGAATTTAAGCGAAAGCAAGCCTTTCGCACTCGATTCTTCGCGTCTGCTTTCACTTGAAAATTCCGACCTCGCGCGGATAGGCGAAGTAAAGAATATGCTCACGAAGGACGGTCGGTATATCATTTTGACCGGAAATGATATCAAGGCCTTCTCGACCTCCGACGGGCACTTCCTTGAAGTGTATTCCTATCCATCAAAGGGCGAGTGGATTACGCGGATGTGGTTCGACGGCGACACACTGAAGGCTTTCGACTGGACGAATAGTGCAATACGCGCCTTCGACCGTGAGGGTAAGCTGATTTCGACCACTTCTTTTGAGCCCAAAGGCAAAGGCCGCCATCCTCTCTGTCTGAATTACTTCCTTGAAATGCCTGATTATAACGGCTATTTAGGTTTCAATCGCTTTACAGATAAAACAACGCCGGTTAATCCGGTTTTCAGCCTCTATGATTCGACGCTGACCTTTGTGCGCGACATTCCGGGACGTGAAATCACTTCAGGATGGATGAGCAACAATCTGGCGTGGGCTGACAAGCACGAGGTGCTCTACTGGGAGTCCGTGTGCGACACGGTTTTCTCCGTTACAACCGACTGCGTGCGTCCGAAATTCGTTCTCGATTTCGGCAAAAACGCCGTTCCTCGCCTTTTTCAGTCGAATCCCGTGACTCAGGACCGCATAAGCGCCTTTGCAGGCTATGCGAAGCGTCCGGAGCTACTGAAAGCTTCATTTGGAGTATTTTTTCAGCGTGATGCCGAGGGCAAGCTATGGTTCATTTTCCAAACCACTGACAGGGACTGGCATCTCGCGCGTATCGACGAGGCGACGGGGCGGACTGACATTTATGACCCTAAAATCGAAGGCTACAAGATGATGCCCTTCCTCGACATTGCCGACCGGAAAGCGCGTATGCTGTTCAGGAAGGTGGATAAAGACGAAACGGCGGGGATTTTTGGTGCGACAAGCGGCCCGGTTGCTGTGGCTTTGATTGACTTAAACGTATTGACAGACTGATATATGCGACAGGCGGTTTATCCTATTACCGGAATGAGTTGCGCGGCGTGTGCCGCGCGGGTCGAGAAGGCCCTGGCCGGAGTGCCGGGCGTGCGGAAAGCGGCGGTTAACTATGCCTCGGCCAAGGCGTCGGTGGATATGGACAGCGCCGTGACGCCCGAGGCGCTGCGCTCGGCTGTGTGTTCCGCCGGATATGACCTTCTGACCGGCGAGGACGCCTCGACCGAGGCCGCATCGGCGGCGGAGAAAACCTACCGCGGACTGCGGACACGGACAATCTGGGCCTCGGCGCTCTGCGTGCCGCTGATAGCCCTCGGAATGATATGGATGCACGACCGCTGGGCTCAGTGGGCCTCACTTGTGCTCGCTTCGGCGATTCTCTTCGGTTTCGGCGGCCGTTTCTTCATCGGAGCGTGGCGCCAGTTGCGTCACGGCTCGGCCAATATGGACTCTCTCGTGGCGCTATCTACAGGCATCGCATGGATATTCAGCGTCTTCACGATGTTATGCCCCTCCTTCTGGATCTCCCGGGGAATCGCTCCGCACGTCTATTTCGAGGCGGCCGGCGTGATTATAGCCTTCATCCTTCTTGGCCGCACCCTTGAGGCGCGGGCAAAGCGCAATGCCTCCTCGGCAATCCGCTCGCTCATGGGCCTGAGGCCGAGTACGGTTCTGGAGGTCGGCGAAGACGGCCGGGAGACGCAGATTAAAATCGAGGACATCCGCCCCGGAATGCTCCTCCGTGCCCGCGCAGGCGACCGTATCGCCACGGACGGCATCGTCGTCGCCGGCGACTCTTTCGTGGACGAGAGCATGCTCAGCGGCGAGCCAATTCCCGTGGACAAGGGCCCGGGCGCGAAAGTCTACGCCGGCACCGTAAACGGAACGGGCTCCTTCACCTACCGCGCCCTCGTCGTCGGCACCGACACTCTCCTTGCCCGCATCATCCGCATGGTGGAGACCGCCCAGGGCTCCAAACCGCCGGTGCAGAAGCTCGTCGACCGCGTGGCCGCCGTGTTCGTGCCCGTAATTATCCTCACGGCCCTGCTGAGCTTCGCGGCATGGATGATTTTCGACCACAGCGGCGCGGCGCTCGTCCACGGGCTCCTCGCGGCCGTGACAGTGCTCATCATAGCCTGCCCCTGCGCCCTCGGCCTCGCCACGCCTACGGCCCTTATGGTCGGCATCGGCCGTGCCGCCACCATGGGCGTTCTCGTCAAGGACGCCGACAGCATCGAGACGGCCCGCAAGGTCGACACCGTGCTCCTCGACAAGACCGGAACCATCACCGAGGGACGCCCGCGCGTGAAGACGATGGTATGGGATGTCGGTGCCGACACCCCCGCCCACCGCGGAGCTTTCGCCGCTCTGGAGGGCGCCTCGGGCCATCCGCTCGGTGAGGCCGTGGCCGAGTATATCAAGGACGCCCCAAAGGCGTCCGTCAAGGGCTTCAACGTCCTCCCCGGCAGCGGAGTGGAGGGCATCGCCGACGGTGTGCGTTGCTATGCCGGGAGCATGAAACTGCTCCGCACCCAGGCCGTTCGCATTTCGGATTTCCTGCACGCCGAGGCTGAGAAGATGGAAGCGCGAGGAGAGACCCTCGTCTTCTTCTCCACCGACACCGACGCCCTCGCCGTAGCCGGCCTCGCCGACACGGTCAGGCAGACCTCCGTCGAGGCCGTCGACGAACTGAGGCGCGCGGGAATAGCCGTGTGGATGCTTACGGGCGATAACCGTCGCGCCGCGGAAGCCGTGGCCCGCGAGGCCGGGATAGAAAACGTGCGCGCCGACGCCCTTCCCGCCGACAAGGCCCTTCTCGTCGAGCGCCTGAGGAAGGAAGGCCACGTCGTGGCAATGGCCGGCGACGGCATCAACGACTCCGCGGCCCTTGCCGCCGCTGACCTCTCTATCGCGATGGGCACCGGCTCGGACATAGCGATGGAAGTGGCGAACATGACCATCGTCTCCGCAGACCTCACTAAGATTCCTCAGGCCCTGCGCCTCTCGCGACTGACGATGCGCACCGTCCGACAGAACCTTTTCTGGGCATTCATATATAATATAATAGGAGTGCCCGTTGCCGCCGGAGTCCTTTACCCGGCCTTCGGCTTTCTGCTCAACCCGATGATAGCGGGCGCTGCGATGGCCTTCTCAAGCGTGAGCGTCGTCACCAATTCCCTCCTCCTGAAAAAGAAAAAACTCATAAATATCAAGCATCCTGTAAAGACCATGACAAAGACTTACAAAGTTTCCGGCATGATGTGCCAGCACTGCCGCGCCCACGTGGAGCGCGCGCTCAATACCATTCCCGGCGTGAAAGCCACCGTTACCCTCGACCCCGCCGAGGCTACCGTGGAATATGCCTCCGGCAAAGCCCTCCCGCTCGCCGAACTGCAGGCCGTGGTAAAAAAAGAAGCAGGCGACTACGGGCTGGAGGAGGCCTGATAAATAACCCGGCGGCTTTATTTTTTTTCGGCCGGACTGTAACTTTTTTCCGTTTTTTGCGTCCTATATACAGAAACAATCTGATTCTATCTGTATAATGAACGCAAAAATAGCCCTTTTCGCCGCAACGGCGGCTCTGAGTCTGAGCTCATGCTCCTCCTCTTCCGGAAAAACCATATTCAGTCGGGCCGAGTCGCCCTCCGGCGAGATTGTGTCGAAGGCTCTTGAGCTTACGGGCTTCAGCGGCATCGATGCTTCCCATGCGGTAAAGGTTGTCTACACGCAGGCACCAGTTTTCAAGGTGGAGCTTCGCGGCCCGTCGGACGTGATGGAGCTCGCGGAGGTAAGCGTCAAGGGCAAGACTCTCTATGTGGGCATAGACAATATGGCGAATTTCAGTTTCAGCGGCGACGACACGCGGCTGTGGGCATTCGTCAGCGCCCCGTCCGTTACGAACTTCGATGCCTCTTCTGCCTCGTCCGTTACCGTTTCGGGAGACTACTCCGCTGAGGGCGACGTGGAGATAGACGTATCGTCCTCCGGCTCCGTGAATTTCGCATCCCTCGTGGCTCGCGGAGTGGATATCGAGGGTTCCTCTTCAGGGAGCGTGACAGTGGTTGCGTTGCGCGCTTCCGGCGTTTCTGTTGATGTAAGCTCTTCGGCGCATGTCAGCCTTGCAGGCGAGGCGTCGAACGTTGACTTGGAGGCCTCGTCGAGCGCCACAATAATGGCCGGCGACCTGCGGGCCCGCACCGGTTCGGCATCCGCCTCGTCCTCGGCTTCCGTGAGGAGCTGCATCCGCTCCGTGGAAATCCACGAGTCCTCGTCGGGCACGGTACGTAACAGCAAGTGAATTAATTAGACATATATAGCTTCCAAAGACAGGCTCGGGGGCCCGACGAGAGTCAGGCCCCCGAGCTGTACGCATTGGCAGGAATGGTTCATATAGGTCTTATAGGCCCTATGGGGCATATAGGGCTTATTAGGCCTATATGGCCTATATCACCTATAAAAAAATCGCCTCCGGGGAGCCCGGAAGCGATTTTTTGTAGGGTGTGTCGGGGATTAGCCGTTGATCTTCACCATGGTGGCGATGAGGTCGAGAACCTTGTTGGAGTAGCCGATCTCGTTGTCGTACCAGGAAACAACCTTCACGAAGGTGGGGGTCAGCTGGATGCCGGCCTTCTTGTCGAAGATGGAGGTACGGGTGTCGCCGAGGAAGTCGGAGGAAACGACTGCGTCTTCGGTGTAGCCGAGGATGCCCTTGAGTTCGCCTTCGGAGGCTTCCTTCATGGCAGCGCAGATTTCGTCGTAGGTAGCGGGCTTGGCGAGGTTGACGGTGAGGTCAACAACGGAAACGTCGAGGGTGGGGACACGCATCGACATGCCGGTGAGCTTGCCGTTGAGGGCGGGAATCACCTTGCCTACAGCCTTGGCGGCGCCGGTGGAGGAGGGGATGATGTTGCCGGAAGCGGCACGGCCGCCGCGCCAGTCCTTCATGGAGGGACCGTCTACGGTCTTCTGGGTTGCGGTGGTGGAGTGTACGGTGGTCATGAGGCCATCGAGGATGCCGAACTTGTCGTTGAGCACCTTGGCGATGGGAGCAAGGCAGTTGGTGGTGCAGGAAGCGTTGGAAACGAACTGAGTGCCCTTTACATAGGTCTTGTCGTTAACGCCGCAGACGAACATGGGGGTGTCGTCCTTGGAAGGAGCGGACATAACCACGTACTTGGCGCCGGCTTCGATGTGGGCCTGTGCCTTCTCCTTGGTGAGGAAGAGACCGGTGGATTCAACTACGTATTCTGCGCCGACTTCGCCCCATGCGATTTCTGCGGGGTTCTTGCAGGCGGTCACACGGATGTGCTTGCCGTTGACGATGAGCTCGCTCTTTTCCATGTCGTAGTCGACGGTGCCTTCGAACTTGCCGTGCATCGTGTCGTACTTCAGCATGTAAGCCATGTAGTCTACGGGAAGGAGGTCGTTGATGGCAACAACTTCGATGTCGTCGCGCTTTGTGGAGGCACGGAACACGAAACGTCCGATGCGGCCAAAGCCATTGATACCAATCTTTGTCATGATTCTTGTGTTATTTAAAAGAAACTTATTGTGTTTATGTATTTTAGCTTGTCTTTGCGGCAGTCAGGAGCTTTCGCTCCTTTACCGCTGCAAAATTAATGAAAAATTTCCGTATTTTAATCGCCTCTTGCAATAAATATTATTAAATTTTTTTCTTTTTAGTCTTTGATGGCGCCTATTTTATGTCTTCCCAGCTCACGTCGGTCACCTGCTCTTCGGTGACGACGGTCGAGCCCGGTTTTTCCGTGCGCGTCCGCTCTTCGACGGCGATTTCCTCGAAGGCCACGTATTCGCCTGTGTCGCGTCCGATTTTCTTCTTTTTGCGTCGGTTGCGTCCGGGGGTTCCGGAGGCTCCGCCTTCAGCGGGATTGCCGTAGCCCGCGGCCTGGCGGAAGCGGTTCATCGCGTCGTTCCAGTTCCGGCGTGCGCGGTGGATGCCGAGGCCGAATTTTATCAGCGGCACGACAATCATCCAGATGATGAATATGAGTAATAAAAGACCTATAAATGACATTGGAGTGTATAAGTATGAGATGAGAAGAAAGGACGGCCCCGCCCCCGGGGCGGGGCGAAGCTCACGCTATGTGGCGGCGGCGCACGAAGGAGATGCAGAAGTAGAGCACTATGGCCCACATAAGTCCGGCAACGCCGTAGAAACCAACGAAGAGGGCCGAAGCCAGAAGGAGGGCATAGCGGCTGAAATTCTCCCGGAGGTCGAAGTTCTTGAATTTAAGCGAGAGCATCGGAAAATTGCCCACCATTGCGGAGCAGAGGAGGGCTATCAGGATGGCCGTGAAGCCGGCTCCGGGGTAGCCGTAGGAGGTAATCCACCCTGTGTAACCGATCCAGAAGATGGCGTTGGCGGGAATCGGTAGGCCCCGGAAGGAGGTGGTCTGACGCGGGTCGTTGTTGAACTTTGCGAGGCGCATGGCGCCGAAGGGCGCGAGAAGCAGGGCCGCGAAGGTGAGCCACAGCGTCTGGGGGTTCGCGAAGGTCTGCATCGTGTTGAGAAGCATCATCGCGGGGGCAACGCCGAAGCTCACGAGGTCGGAGAGCGAGTCGAGGTCCTTGCCGATGGCCGTATAGGCTTTCAGAAGCCGGGCGGAGGCGCCGTCGCAGAAGTCGAATAGCGCTGCCGCAGCTATGGCTATCCAGCACCACTGGAGGCCGGTGAGGCCTGCGTAGATGCTATCGAGGTGGAATGCGAAAAATATTGCGGCGCAACCGGAGAGGAGGTTGAGACCCGTTATTGCGTTGGGTATGGAGTGGAAAATCTTGAGGGACATGTTATGTTAGTCGCGCTTGTCGGGCTTGAGGCGGCCCACAACGGTGATGCCGCCGGTGGTTTTCTTGCCGATTTCCGTGCATATTTCTGTGCCCAGGGGTAGATATAGGTCGATTCTCGACCCGAATTTTATGAAGCCGGCGTGGTCCTCGATGGAGGCCTCGACGCCCGGCTCCGCGTAGGTGACAATCCGTCGGGCCATCGCTCCCGCTATCTGGCGCATGAGCACGAGCTGGCCTTCGGGAGTGCGGATGACTATTGTCGAGCGCTCGTTCTCGGTGCTCGACTTGGGAAGGTACGCGGCCATGAAGCGGCCCGGATGGTGGGCGGTGTAGATGACTTCGCCGTTGACGGGAAACCAGTTGGCGTGGACGTTGAGGACGCTCATGAACACCGAAAGCTGGATGCAGCGGCACTTCAGATATTCAGGCTCGTAAACTTCCTCGAGGGCCACGACAGTGCCGTCGGCGCTGGAGACGACCACATCTCTCTGCGAGCCCTCGAAGTGGCGCCGGGGCGAGCGGAAGAAGTTGACGAGAAAGAAATAAAAGACTCCGGAAAGAGCGGTCACGACCCAGGAGATGGCGGCGGGGCGCACCCACAGCCATAGCGGAAGGTTGATCATCAATAGCCCGAGGGCCACAATCACGAGGATGTGGTTGCCTTCGTGGTGTATCTTTACTCTCATTGAGGTCGGTTCGTGACTGGTTTCCCGGCGCCCGGTAGTGCGGCCGGTCAGCGTGTTAGTATAATAATAACGCAAATATACGCTATTATTTTCACTTACGCCCAATTTTCGTCGCTTTTTTTCAAAATTTTATTAATTTCGGCGCCCGCGCAGGGCACGGAGGCTAAAAAATGGCCCTCGACGGGGTGAAGGCGTTGACGCTCCTGTCGCGGCCTTCGGCCTCAGTGTAGCTCGCCTGCGCGTGGGCCAGTTCGGGGGCCCAGAGCTCCTCCAGTGTCTGGGAGCCTTCCTCGCTCAGCGTTGTCACGAGAGTCCGGAGGCCCTTTCCGGTCCAGTCAAGCTCGGGGATGGCGTCGTTGAGGAGGTCGCTGGTGAGCAGCGCCGGGTTTCGCGGGTCCATCATGAAGTTCGGACGAAGGTCCGCCACCCACCCGTCCTCCGAGGAATAGGGGTTCGAGGAGAAGATGCCGCTCATGACAATGCCACGGGGCATCCGCGGCGAGACGCACACGATGTAAAAGCGGTCGCCCATCTTCACTTTCGAGTCCGGGGCGACCTCCCATCGCAGGAGGTAGGTCTGCATGGTCGGGAGGTTCCGGCGGAATTCGGCGATGGTGATGGATCCCTTTCCCGGACGCCAGAAGAGCACGTGGGAATCCTGCTCCACGGGCGTCCCCATGCCGGGATAGATGAGGTTCAGGAAAGGCGAGGGTGGGGTCACCCGCGGAGCCGAAGCAAGCATCCCCGCAATCTGCGACACATCCAGTGGCTTGTCCAGCACGAACTGGAACTCGTCGATGTACGAGCCCTCGAGTTCTTCGGTAAGGGCGTCGAGTCGCGAGAAGGGCACCGTGGCGAGCTGTTCCTGACTGGAGGTGTCGATGAAGCTTACGTAGTCGCCGTAGATAATCAGGCGCGGAGGCTCGATGCTCTCGCTCTCATTGACGGCTATGGCGCTCATGGTGAACATCGCCGAGTCCGGGGAATTTCCGCCCTCGCCCCGGATTTCCTCCAGGATGCGGCGCGCGTCTTCCTCGGTGAATTCGTTGTGTTCCATGGCCTCGCGTTCCACGGGGTCGGAGAAGCGGCGCATCATGCACCGCCCGAGCATCGTGCGGGGGGCATCGGCCAGCTCGGTGTGGTTCCGGGCAATGTCGGCCATCAGGCGCGTGTATGCTTTCGCGCCAGTGAGCGACGGGGGAGCCGGCGGATAGAGCCTGTAGGCCGCGAAGAGACGCGGGCCGAAGGCCACGGGGAAGTGGAAACAGTCGTAGACGCTGTACGGGTCGCCCTCCATCATCGTGCGGATGAAGCGGATATAGTCCGTCATCAGGCACTGGAAGACCCATTCCTCGGAGAAGAGCCCGTAGCCGCCGGGGGTATGGAGGTAGGGGTTGTCTTCATGGTCTTTGTCCGGGAACTCCCATTCGCTGCCCGTGATTTCGCGGAGGCGCTGCGCCAGATGGCTCATCAGCTCATAGTCGCCGGACGCAGCGGGGGGCGCCGTGCTCAGGGTCACGCGGGTGCTGTCCGCCGAAACGAACACACCCCGCAGGCCCGTGTCGGCCGGGAAGACCAGGCTGTGGCTCTCGCGTGGCGTACCTTCAGGGTTCTCCTCATCTTCCTCCGGGCTGTCGGGCGAGAGGGAGCGGACTGAAAGGTTCGTCTCCATCTCGTCGGACACGCTGTCGAAAAGGCTGTCGGGGTCGATGCGGCTGTCGCATCTGAACTGTACGGTAATCAAGGGCATTTCTGAGAGGGGTGGAACGTGGGGGTGTGGCGGACGCGCAGGACCTTATTTCGCGATGAGAAGGTAGTAGTTCTTCTTGCCGCGCTGGGTGATGATGTATCGGTCGTTGAGAAGGAGCGCTTCGGAGGCTTCGGCTGCGGGGTCCGTGACCTTTTCCTTGTTTGTGGACACTCCGCCGCCCTGTACCATCTTGCGGAACTCGGCCTTGGAAGGGAAAACCGGGGCCTTCTCCGTGAGGAGGTCGGCCAGGCGGATTCCTCCGGCGAGGTCCGCGCGGGAAATCTCATAGGTCGGCACGCCCTCGAACACGGCCAGCAGAGTGGCCTCGTCGATTTTGTGGAGGATGTCGCCGGCTTTGTTGCTGAAGAGAATCTGGGAAGCCTCGACGGCGTTCTCGTAGTCTTCGGCCGAGTGGACCATCGTGGTGATTTCCTTGGCGAGGCGCTTCTGGAGGGGGCGGAGGCCCGGGTCGGCTTTCTGCTCTTCGATGAGGCCATCGATTTCCTCACGGCTGAGTTCCGTGAAAATCTTGATATACTTCTCGGCATCGGCGTCGGAGACGTTGAGCCAGAACTGGTAGAACTTGTAGGGAGAGGTGTAGCGGGGGTCGAGCCATACGTTTCCGCTCTCGGTCTTGCCGAACTTGCCGCCGTCGGCTTTCGTGATGAGCGGGCAGGTGAGGGCATAGGCCTCTCCGCCGAGGGTGCGGCGGATAAGTTCGGTGCCGGTGGTGATGTTGCCCCACTGGTCGGAGCCGCCGAGCTGGAGACGGCAGTTCTTGTCGCGGTAGAGGGTCAGAAAGTCATATCCCTGCACGAGCTGGTAGGAGAACTCCGTGAACGACATGCCCTGCTGGCTCTCGCCCGAGAGGCGCTTTTTCACGGAGTCCTTGGCCATCATGTAGTTGACGGTGATGTGCTTGCCGACGTCGCGGATGAAGTCGAGGAAAGAGAAGTCCTTCATCCAGTCGTAGTTGTTGACCATCTCGGCGGCGTTGGGCGCGTCGGAGTCAAAATCGAGGAATTTGGCAAGCTGTGCCTTGATGGCCTCCTGATTGTGGCGGAGGGTCTTCTCGTCGAGGAGCTTGCGCTCCTGGCTCTTCATCGAGGGGTCGCCAATCATGCCTGTGGCGCCTCCGACGAGGGCGATGGGCTTGTGGCCTGCGCGCTGGAAGTGCTTGAGCATCATCACGCCCACGAGGTGGCCGATATGGAGGGAGTCGGCCGTCGGGTCTATGCCCAGGTAGGCCGTTGTCATTTCTTTCTTGAGCTGTTCTTCAGTGCCGGGCATGACGCTGTGGATCATGCCGCGCCAGGTGAGTTCTTCTATAAAATCCATTTCTTGAAGTAGGGAATGCGTTGTATAGTGGAATTCTAAAATTCGGTGAATGAAAGGGGAAGGAGAGAACGGACCGAGGGAACGCGGTAGACGAAGTCACGGCCCGCGAGAAGCACGGGGACGTCGTGGCCCGCGAGTAGCTCGTACTCGAGGAGGGCCTGACGGCAGGCTCCGCAGGGCGCGGTCGGCTCCGCCGTAAATTCCCCGTCTGTGCCGCGGGCGGCGATGGCTATCGTCTCGAAACGGGCCTCGGGATACCGGGAATGGGCATAGAAACAGGCCGAGCGCTCGGCGCAGGTCCCCGAGGGGAAGGCCACGTTCTCCTGATTGGCGCCCTCGACGGTCTCGCCGTTGTCCAGAAGGATGGCGGCGCCGACGCGGAAATGGCTGTAGGGCGCGTAGGAGCGCTCCGTGGCCGTGCGCGCGGCTTCCGTAAGGAGCCGCTCCCCGGCCGTAAGCTCGTCGTAGGCGAGCTTTTCTATCCGTATGGTGAGGTCTATTTCTTTCATAGCACTACAAAATTACGACTTTTACCCCTAAAATAAAAAATATAGGAGAAAAATTTTCATAATTGAGGAAATAACACTACTTTTGCAGTTCGGAAGCGGGCCGCCCCCGCGACACTGAACGCAAACAATCAAAAAACGATATAAAAAATGGAAAACCCCAATCCTCAGGCCCAGGGCCAGCAGCCCGAAATGCCCGAAGAATTCATGACAAGCGCGAAGAAGAACCAGCGCACCATCCTCACTCTCACCATCATCCTCCTCTCCCTCGCCGTTGCCGCCTGCGTATGGGTATTCGTCCAGCAGAACGGTAATGCCAAGGCCAACGAAAAAATCGCCCTCGCCGACATCGAGCAGAACGATTCAATCGCCACAACCCTCTACGCCGAGGCCGCGAAGGCAGGCTTCAAGAGCGGCAACCGCGCTAAGGTCGAGATGGGCATCCGTCTCTACCGTCAGGGCAAGTACGAAGAGGCAATCAAGTATCTTGACGACGCTTCCGTCGACGACCACATCGTAGCTGCCGGCGTCGAGGCCCTCAAGGGCGACTGCTACGCCAACCTCGACCAGCTCGACAAGGCCCTCGCGTGCTTCGACGACGCTATCTCCGAGTCCGATGAAAATCCCCAGATTGTGCCTATGATGCTCGTCAAGAAGGCAAACATCTACCGCGTGCAGAAAAACTACAGCGCCGAGGCCAAGGCTTACAAGACCATCCTTGACGAATATCCACGCTACGTCCAGGGCTCTCAGACCGACATCCGCAAATACTACGAGCGCGCCAAGGCTCAGGCAGGTGAATAAGCCCACGCCCCGCGACCGTCAAGTTTTTTTCCGTCCATATTCTGGGGGCGTGCCTTCCCGCACGCCCCCTTTCTGATTGAAGCATGAATTTCAAAGACAGAATTAAGGCCGTGAAAACCACCCGATGGGTGCGTTTCGGCATAGTTTCCCTCGTATTCTTCCTCTGGGTGGCATGGCTCGGCAACTGGTGGGTGGCTCTCGCATGGCTTCTCCTTTTCGACATATACATCACCGGCTACATCCCCTTCACCGCGTGGAAGAAGAGCAAGAACAAGACCTTCCGCTCCGCCATGAGCTGGGTCGACGCCATCGTCTACGCCCTGATTCTCGTGTATTTCGTTTTTGCCTTCATCGGTCAGAACTACCAGATTCCGTCCAGTTCCCTCGAGAAAACACTCCTCACGGGCGACTATCTCTGGGTCAACAAGTTCGTGTATGGGCCGAGGGTTCCCATGACTCCCGTCCATTTTCCCCTCACCCACAACCGTCTCCCGATTCTTAACTGCAACAGCTACCTTGACTCACCCGCTCTCCCGTACCACCGCCTGAAGGGCCTCCGCAATGTGGAGACCGGCGACATCGTCGTGTTCAACTTTCCCGCCGGCGATACTGTCGCCTCCCGCTTCGAGGACACTCCCGAATACTACGACGCTCTCGTGCGCAAGTACGGACGCGAGACAATCAAGGCCAATCCCCAGACCTTCGGCGAGCTTATCTACCGCCCTGTCGACCGCCGTCAGAACTTCGTGAAGCGCGCAGTCGGGTTGCCCGGGCAGCGTCTCCGTATCTCAGGCGACACAATCTACATTGACGGCAAGCCCCTCGATTTCCCCAAGGACGTACAGTTCAACTATCTCGTGGCAACCGAGCGCGCAATCGACTCCGAAACGGCAAAAAAGTACGGAATCACCGAGTCCGACATCTACCCCCTCCGCGGCGACATGGCCGCCCAGGCCGCAGGCATCTTCGGCCCCGAGGCTCCCGACGGCGCCCAGTTCTCCATCATGCCCCTGACCTCCGGTATGATTGAAAGCCTCAGCGCCGACGGCGTTCTGAAGGCATACGTCAAGTACAACTCCCTCACGGCATCCGCCTATCCTCCCGAGAACGACTACATTTTCCCCGAGGGCGTGGCCTCGCACTGGACCCTCTCCGACTACGGAGGTCCCCGCGGCATCCTTATTCCCGCGAAGGGCATGACCGTGCCTCTCGACGAAACCGCGTGGCTCACATACCATCGCGCCATCCGCAACTACGAGAACCACCCCGAGGCTTACTGGAACGCCGCGGAAGGCCGCGCATACATCGGAGGCAAGCCCGCGGACACATACACTTTCGCGATGGACTACTATTTCATGATGGGCGACAACCGCGACAACTCTCAGGACTCACGCTTCTGGGGTTTCGTCCCCGAAGACCACATCGTAGGCACTCCGATTCTCGTCCTCGCCTCCTTCGACCGCGACCGCGGTCTCTTCGACGGCAAGATTCGCTGGAACCGTATCCTCCGCGACGCGAACCCCGACAAGTAAGCGGCCGCCCTGTTACTCCGCCATGACGCCCCTTGTACGACATTCCGGATGTGCACGCCTCGCGCCAAGGCTCTTCGGCTCCGTCGGATGGTATGCGGCCCTCGCATCTTATCCCGGGGCGGTGATGGATTTCTCCCTGCGTTACAACAAGCGCGACAAGGCCACCCACCGCTTCGCCATCGCCGACCATGGCCGCGTAATGGAGCTCACCGTTCCGGTCTCCAGACCCGAAGGAGGGTTCCAGGGAGGCGATCTCCGCTGGAGCGACATTCTCGTCAGCGCGCATGGCCGCTGGTGGGAGACGATTCCGACCGCTCTCGAGAGCGCATACGGCCGCACACCCTTCTTCCAGTACTATGCCCCGAAGTTCGCCTCTCTCTTCCGGGAGCCTGAGCCAGGCATGAGACTCGCCGAGCTCGTGACGGAAGCCGACGGAACCGTCCGCGGAATCCTCGGCATCCCGCCTGCGCCGGGGATTCTTACGGAAGAAACAGTGGACCTGACATCTCTCCCGCCCGACACTCCCGGCCCGAGACCTTACTGGCAGCCCGGTCCCGGCGGTTTCGTCCCGGGTCTGTCGGTACTCGACCTGATTTTCAACATGGGGCCAGAGGCTCCGCTATGCCTTATATAATAATTATTATGGACACTGCAGGTACAGGCGCACCGCGCCGCAAGACCGTCTCCATACTTCTTCCCTGCTACAACGAGGAGGCTAACCTCGAAGCACTCTACCGCCGGGTCTCGGCAGTAATGGACGCCAACCCGGCATACGACTGGGAGGCCGTGATGGTAAACGATGGAAGCAAGGACGGCACTCTTGCGGGAATGCGGCGTATCCACGGCCGCGACCCCCGCTTCCGCTACGTGGACCTCTCCCGCAATTTCGGAAAGGAAATAGGCATGCTCGCCGGTATGGACTATTCCCGTGGCGACTGTCTCGTGATTATGGACAGCGACCTCCAGCATCCGCCGGAGCTGATTCCCGACATGCTGAAGCTCTGGGAAGAGGGCAACGACGACGTCTACGCCAAGCGCCGCGACCGCGGCAAGGAGTCCTGGCTCCGCAAGAAGCTCTCGCTCCTTTATTATTCAATCCTGCAGCGGACCACGCGCATCCCCGTACTCCAGAACTGCGGCGATTTCCGTCTCCTCGACCGCATGGTTGTCGACGCCCTGCGCGAGATGCGCGAGACACAGCGCTACACCAAGGGGCTCTATTGTCAGGCCGGCTTCCGGAAGAAGGAAATAGAGTTCGACCAGGGCAGCCGCGAGGCCGGAGAGTCCTCGATGTCCTTCCGGCGCCTCTTCTCCCTGGCCATGGACGGAATCACCTCCTACACCACGGCTCCCCTGCGCATTGCCTCGGTTCTGGGATTTGTCGTTTCGATTGTCGCCTTTGTATATATGGTGTATGTGATGGTGAAGGCTATAGCCGTCGGCGACCCCGTTGCCGGCTTTCCCTCGCTTATGTGCGTGATTCTCTTCCTCGGCGGAGTACAGCTCATCTGCATTGGCATCATCGGCGAATACCTCGCCCGCATCTTCATCGAAAGCAAACACCGCCCCCCCTACTTCGTCCGCGAATCCGACGGCCAGACCAAAAGAGGCCGCGTAGCGCCTCCGGACTCCTCGGCTTTTTGACTTGTAAAATGAAATATTACTGTCCGCTAAACTTTAGGGAGCAATAGAAAAAATAGGGCCGATTCCATT
>ERZ825137.290-NODE-290-length-72150-cov-4.374048_pt1 | contig 72150 bp, 39 predicted proteins | sample MGYA00519873_ERZ825137 | MGnify/ENA primary metagenome ERZ825137 (study PRJEB31778, sample SAMEA3449190) | human gut metagenome | biome: human gut; feature: human-associated habitat; material: faeces | place: United Kingdom | collected 2010/2012 ...
TGAACCGTGCTCCGACATTGCACCGCTTGGGTATCCAGGCTTTCCAACCCAAGATGATAGAAGGTAAGGCTATTCAGTTGCATCCGTTGGCTTGTACGGCGTTCAATGCCGACTTCGACGGTGACCAGATGGCTGTGCATTTGCCTTTGAGCAACGAAGCGATTCTGGAAGCGCAGATTTTGATGTTGCAGTCTCACAATATCCTGAATCCGGCAAACGGCGCGCCGATTACGGTGCCTTCTCAGGATATGGTGTTGGGCTTGTACTATATTACCAAGCTCCGTCCAGGTTCTAAGGGCGAAGGTTTGACATTCTATGGTCCCGAAGAGGCTATCATTGCTTATAATGAGAAGCGTGTAGACATTCATGCGCCTATTAAAGTTGTGGTAAAGGACCTGAATGCGAATGGCGAGCTGGAAAAGAAGATGGTGGAAACGTCCGTAGGCCGTGTGATTGTCAACGAAATCATACCGGAAGAAGTCGGTTATTTCAACGACATCATTTCCAAAAAGACTTTGCGCGGCATCATCACCGACGTGATCAAGACGGTAGGTGTGGCTCGTGCCTGCGAATTCCTGGACGGTATCAAGAATCTGGGTTATCGTATGGCATACGTGGGCGGTTTGTCTTTCAACTTGGGTGATATTATTATCCCGAAAGAGAAGGAAGAACTAATTAAACGTGGTAACGAGGAAATCGAGCAAATCATGATGAACTATAACATGGGATTTATCACGGATAATGAACGTTATAATCAGGTGATCGATACTTGGACTCACGTTAACAATGACCTGTCGAACATTTTGATGAAGACTATTTCTTCTGATGACCAAGGTTTCAATTCTGTATATATGATGTTGGATTCAGGTGCCCGTGGTTCTAAAGAACAGATTCGTCAGTTGTCCGGTATGCGTGGCTTGATGGCTAAACCGCAGAAAGCTGGTGCAGAAGGTGCTCAGATTATTGAAAACCCGATTCTTTCTAACTTTAAGGAAGGTCTGTCAGTGTTGGAGTACTTTATTTCAACCCACGGTGCTCGTAAAGGTTTGGCCGATACAGCATTGAAGACGGCTGACGCAGGATACTTGACTCGTCGTCTTGTAGATGTATCGCATGATGTGATTGTGAATGAAGAAGACTGTGGAACACTTCGTGGTTTGGTTTGTACAGCATTAAAAAATAATGATGAAGTAATTGCGACTTTATATGAACGTATTTTAGGACGCGTTTCTGTTCACGATATCATTCATCCTACTACGGGAGAACTTATTGTGGCCGGTGGAGAAGAAATTACGGAAGATATTGCGCAAAAGATCGAGGACTCCCCGATTGAAAGTGTAGAAATCCGTTCTGTATTAACTTGTGAGTCTAAGAAAGGTGTATGTGCGAAATGTTACGGACGTAACTTGGCAACTAGCCGTATGGTGAACAAAGGTGAAGCTGTCGGTGTCATTGCTGCACAGTCAATCGGTGAACCGGGTACTCAGTTGACCTTGCGTACATTCCATGCCGGTGGTACGGCAGGTAACATAGCAGCCAATGCAAGTATTGTTGCTAAGCATGATGCACGTTTGGAGTTTGAAGAACTTCGTACGGTGGATACTGTAGAAGAAACCGGTGAATCGGTGAAGATTGTAGTAGGTCGTTTGGCCGAAGTACGTTTTATTGATGTGAATACTGGTATCGTTCTTTCTACTCACAATGTGCCTTACGGTTCTAAATTATATGCTGCTGATGGTGAAGTTGTTGAAAAAGGTAAACTTATTGCTAAGTGGGATCCTTTCAACGCTGTTATTATTACTGAAGCTGCTGGACGTGTTGAATTTGAGTCTGTAATCGAAGGTATAACGTATAAGGTAGAATCGGATGAAGCTACAGGTTTGCGTGAAATCATCATCACAGAATCTAAGGATAAGACGAAAGTGCCTTCTGCACATATCATGTCGGAGGACGGTTCGCTAATCCGTACATATAACTTGCCGGTAGGTGGTCACGTAGTGGTTGAAAACAATCAGAAAGTGAAATCCGGTGATATTTTGGTTAAAATTCCTCGTGCAGTAGGTAAGGCTGGCGATATTACCGGTGGTCTTCCTCGTGTTACGGAATTATTTGAAGCACGTAACCCGTCTAATCCGGCTGTCGTATCAGAAATCGATGGTGAGGTGACTATGGGTAAAGTAAAACGTGGAAACCGTGAGATTATCGTAACATCCAAAACCGGGGAAATCAGAAAGTATCTGGTTGCTCTTTCTAAACAGATTCTTGTTCAAGAGAATGACTATGTACGTGCGGGAACTCCGTTGTCGGATGGTGCTATTACTCCTGCGGATATCTTAGCTATCAAAGGTCCTACGGCCGTGCAAGAATACATTGTGAATGAGGTTCAAGATGTATATCGTTTGCAAGGTGTGAAGATCAATGACAAGCACTTTGAGATTATTGTTCGTCAAATGATGCGTAAAGTTGAGATCAACGAACCGGGTGATACACGTTTCTTGGAACAGCAAGTTGTTGACAAACTTGAGTTCATGGAAGAAAATGATCGTATATGGGGTAAGAAGGTCGTTACGGATGCCGGTGATTCTGAAAATCTTGTTCCTGGTCAGATTGTAACAGCTCGTAAGTTGAGAGATGAAAATAGTATGTTGAAACGTCGCGACTTGAAACTTGTTGAGGTACGTGATGCTGTTCCTGCTACATCTACTCAGATACTTCAAGGTATTACCCGTGCCGCTTTACAGACTTCAAGCTTTATGTCGGCTGCTTCCTTCCAGGAAACAACGAAAGTATTGAATGAAGCAGCTATCAATGGCAAGGTAGATAAATTGGAAGGTATGAAGGAGAACGTTATTTGCGGTCATTTGATTCCTGCCGGAACAGGTCAACGTGAGTTCGACAAGATTATTGTCGGTTCAAAAGAAGAGTATGACCGGATTCTTGCTAACCGTAAAAATGTACTTGACTATAGCGAAGTAGAATAGTTTCTATAAAGTAACCTTACATATAAACTCCAGTTTATATATAAGGTTAAATAAAAAACCTCTTTTTTCAGAGGAAATAGAATGTAAGGCTGTCTCAGAATAAAACATGAGACAGCCTTTTGTTATTTATGTATTCATTTGTCACCTCTCAGAATAAATTCAGCTTTTTAAGGTAATTATTGCTTTAGAATAAAAAAATGTGTTACTTTCGTATCATATTGAGAACTTTAAATCGTTTTTTATGAAAAAAGGACTGCTCTGCATTTTTTATATAATGCTTTATGTTTGGGCTCCGGCACAAAATCTTCGCGATAGCGTTGTTTCTTATTTCAATTCGATGGCTACTACACCCCAAGGAAAGCTTTATTTACATTTAGATAAACCGTATTATGGAGCCGGAGAGAAAATATGGTTTAAAGGATACTTACTTAATGCTGTAAGCCATCAGGATAATATGCCTGAGAATTTTATAACAGTCGAATTGCTGAACCGTACCGATTCGGTGATTATTCGTAAAAAAGTGGCTCGAGACTCCATCGGTTTCCATAATGCATTGGTCTTACCGGCAACTTTGCCGGAAGGCGAATATTATTTGCGGGGATATTCCAGTTGGATGCAAAATGTTGATCCGGACTTTTTTTATATGCGGCGATTGAAAATAGGCAATGCGATAGATCGGAATGTTATGGCATCCGTTGATTATCGTTCGGTAAGTGAGGATGAACGGTTGGCAGATTTTTGTTTCTTACATACAGATGGAAGCCCCTATAATGAGATATTGGTAAAATGTTGTTTGTATGAAGATGGGAAATTAAAACGACGCAGTCTTTTGAAGACAGATGAAGAGGGGCATATTCAGATGGAACTTCCGGCTGTGAACAAAGCATTAAAGAGACGTATTGAGATAGAATTTGATGATCCGGTATATACCTATTCTAATACATTTTATGTTCCGGTTTTCTCGAAAGACTTTACAGTGCAGTTCTTTCCGGAAGGGGGTGCCTTGTTGGAAGGTATACCTCAGAAGATTGCTTTTAAAGCACAGGGAGCAGACGGTTATTCGTGTGATGTGGAAGGACGATTATTCAATGCTAAAGGGGATACGCTTGGAGAGGTATGTACGGAACATGACGGGATGGGACTGTTTAATTTGAGTGCTCGTCCGGATGAATTATATTTTGCGGAATTTACTTCATCCGATGGAATAACCCGTCGCTTTGAATTACCTAAAGCTATAAAACAAGGTTTTTCTTTGTCTTTGGCAGAACGAAAAGGTTCAGTGCTTTATCGAGCTCAAAAAACAGATGCAACGCCATCTCCTAAAGAACTCTATTTAGTTGCCCATACCCGAGGACGGCTTTTTGCTTTTCAGCAGATCTCTCTCGAACATCCTTTTGGGAAGTTTGATACAGAGTTACTTGATAATGGTATTACCCATTTCCTATTGGTCGATGGGGAGGGAGAGGTGTTAAGTGAGCGTCTTTTTTTCCACTATAAACCCAATCCGACTATTTGGAATTTGACAACCGACCAAAAAGTATATTCACAACGAAGTCCGGTTACTCTATCTATTCAAGCAAAAGATTCTGTGGGAAATCCCTTACAAGGTAATTTTTCAATAAGTATTACTGACGCAGGATGTGTGAAACTAGATTCGTTGGCGGATCATATTGTATCTAATCTACTTCTCACTTCCGATTTAAAAGGATATATAGAAAATCCGGCTTATTATTTTATGAAACAGGATGATCTTACATTTCGGAATGCCGATTTATTGATGATGACTCACGGATGGCGGAGGCATAAAATGACGAATATAGCGCACTGGGAGAAAATCAAGCCTAAATATTTATTGGAATATAACCAAACCTTAAGTGGACGTATAACAGGATTATTCGGAGGAAAGGTAAAGAAAGGACCTATATTTGCCGTTGCGCCCAAGCAAGGTATCTTAGAAGCAACAGAAACCGATAAGCAGGGTCGTTTTGTTATTCCTACAGCTTTTCCGGATAGCACCACCTTTCTAATACAGGCCCGTACAAAATATGGCTTTGCCGGAGTTGGCATTCATATGGACGAAATACCTGTTCCCCCGCCATATACTAAAATTCCTTTTTCTTCCCAGGTAAATCGTTTACCGGATTCATATCTGATGAACACACTAAACCAATATTATGCGGAAGGAGGCATGCGGGTTGTTAATATGAAAGAAGTGCTGGTAACAGCCCAAAGAAAACTTTACGAGAAAAGCATGTATGTAGGTATTAATGATAAAACCTATGATAGTAATGAGCTGTTAGAATCGGGCGCGACCACGGTCTGGGATGCTTTACAGTGGCTTCCGGGTGTTGAGATGAATGATACGGGAGGTATAAAACTGACACGTTGCCAGGGAACACCTCTTTTTATTGTCAATGATATAACCTATGAGGATGGTGAAAGTATTTTGTCCAGTTATTCTCCAGAGGAAGTGCATAGTTTATCGCTTGTAAAAGATGGGAGTGCCAGCATTTTTGGTTTAAGAGGTTCAGGAGGAGCTATTGTTGTGACATTGAAGCACCCGATGGATTTTCCTGCTAAGCCGACGCCCGGCATTATAACTTATTCTCCGATTGGCTATGCGTTAAATATGGAGTTTTATCACCCAACTTATGATACTCCGGAAAAGAAGGGGAATCCGAATCCTGATATGCGTTCCACTCTATACTGGAATCCGTGTTTAAAGTTCGATAAACAGGGCCGTGCTGTGGTGAAATACTATACTTCGGATACAGATACCCCGCATGATGTAGTGATTGAAGGAGTCTCCCGTAAGGGAAAGGTGTGCCGGCACATTTGGCGGATTAATCAGTAGACGAAAGAAGAGAGGCTATTCACCTGCTTCGTAGGGATATTCGGTTCAGAAAATAAAAAATATAAAGGGTTGTCCAAAAAGTAAAAATTGAATTAGCTAAAGTTACAGATTGTAACTGAATAAATAAAAAGCACCACTTTTGACCTATGAAAATTAGGTGTAAAGTGGTGCTTTTTTCTATATTTGAGTCCTGGCAGTCTTAAACCGAAAGTTATAATCTAAACTATCAGACTTTTTGGATAACCTCTTCCTATAGCTGGTTAATATTAACCCGTCCAACTTTTTGGGATCACTTGACTTTCGGACACCCCCTTTAACTTTAATATTTTAAGGATATCCCCCAAGAGATTTTCATTTTTCTAAAAAGGTAAAATGAGTTGGAAGCTCTAACCGGATCCTACGGAATCTACTTGTTCCGCTCTATCACATACTCGATGTAAGCGGTAAGCGCCCTACGAACCGGTTCATTCCGCACTTCGGAAAGTAACAGCAGAGCGTCTTCCTTGTAACGCATCATCACGTCCTCGGCATATTCTATACCGCCATTCGCCTTTGTAAACTCGATTAAACGGGAAATTTCATCCGGTGTAGCCGTCAAGCTCTTCACTTTCGGAACTAAAGCAAGCATCTCCTCATCCTGTGTATGCAACAAAACATACAGTGCCGGCAAAGTTAATTTACCCTCCAGCATATCGTTTCCGGTCGGTTTGCCAATGGCCTCATCGTGGAAGAAATCAAAAATATCATCCTTAATCTGAAAGCACATACCTACTTTCTCACCAAACAAACGAAACTTCTCCACTTCCGTATCGGAAGCTTTTGCCGTCAATGCACCCAACTGTGCACAAGCAGCAAACAAAGCCGCAGTCTTTTTGCGAATTACCTCAAAGTAAACTCCTTCCGAAAGATCTTGATTATTGATATTAGACAATTGTAAGATCTCACCCTCCGAAAGCTCCATACCCAATTGGGCAATGACTTTTACCACCTCTATCTTATTTGTTAAAGCCGAATGCTGCAAAGCTGTAGAAAGCAGATAATCGCCGACAAGCACCGATATTTTGTTATTGAACGCTGCGTTTACAGACAATTGGCCTCTACGCTCATTACTTTCGTCCACCACATCGTCATGTACCAGACTGGCCGTATGCAACATTTCCAATGTAACTCCGGCATGATAAGTCGCTTGCGAAACCGAACCGAACTCTTTAGCTACCAACAATGTTAAAATAGGGCGCATCATTTTACCGTTGCGCCGGGTAATATAGTCAAGAACCGACTGTAAAAGAGGATTAGAAGTTTCGAGCGACTGATTGAAAAGCTCTCTCAGCTTTTTCAATTCGCTTTCTACCGGTCGTCTTATAATATCTAGCTTATCCATTATAGAAGAATTTCAAGTACAAAATTAATAATAAAACGTATAATAGCGTATTTTTTACTACTTTTACCAATAAATTTTAAGATTCAGCATGGAAAAACTATTTTTACTGGATGCCTACGCACTGATATACCGTGCCTATTATGCTTTTATAAAAGCACCGAGAATCAACTCAAAAGGCTTTAACACATCAGCTATTCTAGGGTTCGTCAACACTCTGGAAGATGTATTAAAAAAAGAAAACCCTACGCACATCGGTGTAGCATTCGATCCGGCCGGACCCACTTTCCGGCATGAGGCCTACGAGCAATACAAAGCACAACGCGAGGCCACTCCTGAAGCAATCAAACTCTCCGTACCGATTATTAAAGATATCATAAACGCCTACCATATACCTATATTAGAAGTGCCCGGTTACGAAGCGGACGATGTAATTGGAACACTGGCCCTACAAGCAGGCAAACAAGGCATCACCACTTACATGATGACTCCCGACAAAGATTATGGTCAGCTTGTAACCGACAACGTATTTATGTATCGCCCCAAATACGGCGATAAGGAATTCGATATTATGGGCGTGGAAGAAGTGAAGAAGAAATTCCAGATATCTTCCCCTTGTCAGGTTATCGACATGCTGGGACTGATGGGTGACAGTTCGGACAACATACCGGGTTGTCCGGGTGTGGGAGAGAAAACTGCGCAGAAACTTATCAACGAATATGGGAGCATTGAGAATTTGCTGGCGAACACCAGCCAGCTGAAAGGCGCACTCAAAACCAAAGTGGAAACCAATAAAGAAATGATCGAGTTCTCCAAGTTTCTTGCCACTATCAAAATTGATGTTCCCATCGAATTGAATATGGAAGAACTCAAAAGGGAAAAAGCAGATGAAGAAGCCTTGCGCAAAATCTTTGAAGAGCTTGAATTCAAAACACTCACTGAACGCATTTTCAAGAAAGAGAAAAAGCCAGCGCAAAGTGAACTTCCGAAAAACGATTTCCCTGACTTATTTGCAGCCGAATACCCGGAAGAAGAAAAATATTCGAATCTCGTTAAGCTAAACTCACTCCCTTACGACTATCAACTTATTGATACAGAAGAGAAAATAGCCGAATTAGTTCAAATATTATTGACAAAGGATTTTTTCAGTCTGGATACGGAAACAACTTCCATGAATCCGATAGACGCAGAACTGGTTGGAATGAGCTTTAGTTTTGCCGAAAACCAAGCTTTTTACGTTCCTGTACCCGCCGCACAAGAAGAAGCGCAAAAAATTGTTAACCAGTTCAAGAGTTTACTCGAAAACGAACACACGCTTAAAATAGGACAGAACATTAAATATGATATGCTGGTATTCCGCCGATACGGAGTGGAAGTAAAAGGTCCTCTCTTCGACACTATGATTGCTCACTATGTGTTGCAGCCGGAACTCCATCATGGTATGGACTACTTAGCGGAAATTTATCTGAAGTATGAGACTATCAAGATAGAAGAATTAATTGGTCCGAAAGGAAAAAACCAACGTAACATGCGCAACCTCTCTCCTGCCGAGGTTTACAAATATGCTTGCGAAGATGCGGATGTAACGCTGAAACTAAAAAATAGATTAGAAGAAGAACTGAGAAAAAACGATTGCGAAGAATTATTCTACCAAGTTGAAATGCCGCTTGTGCCTGTACTTACCTACATGGAGTGGAACGGTGTTCGCATAGATACCGAGGCTTTGAAACAAACTTCCGCACACTACACCGAACGCATGAACCAAATAGAACAGGAAATCTATGCGTTAGCAGGCGAATCGTTCAATATCGCTTCCCCTAAACAAGTAGGCGATATCCTCTTCGACAAGTTGAAAATTACCGATAAGGCAAAAAAGACTAAAAGTAAGGGACAATACATCACTTCGGAAGAGGTGCTGGAAAGCCTGCGTCATAAACACGAGATTGTTGGGAAAATTCTCGACTACCGAGGACTCCGGAAACTACTCAGTACCTATATCGATGCATTACCGGAACTGATCAATCCGCGCACACACAAGATACATACCTCGTTCAACCAAGCAGTGGCCGCTACAGGGCGACTCAGCTCCAGCAACCCGAACCTGCAAAATATTCCCATTCGCAACGAGGACGGAAAAGAGATACGAAAGGCCTTCATTCCTGACGACGGTTGTGAGTTCTTCTCGGCAGACTATTCGCAGATAGAACTACGTATTATGGCGCATTTAAGCGGCGACCACAACATGATTGAAGCGTTTCGTTCCGGTTATGACATTCACGCCGCTACGGCAGCTAAAGTCTTCAAGAAAAACATTCAAGATGTGACGCGCGCCGAACGAAACAAAGCAAAAACCGCTAATTTCGGTATCATCTACGGCATCTCTGTTTTTGGATTGGCAGAACGAATGGACGTAGACCGCAAGGAAGCTCGGGAACTGATAGAAGGATACTTTGAAACCTATCCGGATGTAAAGAAATATATGGATGAAAGTATCGAGTTGGCTCGCAAACAAGGCTATATCGAAACCATATTCAAACGCAAGCGTTTCCTTCCGGACATCAACTCACGTAACGCCGTAGTGCGCGGCTATGCGGAACGCAACGCCATCAACGCGCCCATACAAGGGAGCGCCGCAGATATTATCAAGGTAGCAATGGTACGGATATACCGAAGATTTATGCAAGAAGGCATCCGCTCGACCATGATTATCCAGGTGCACGATGAATTGAACTTCAACGTATGGCCCGAAGAAAAAGAGCGTGTGCAGCAAATTGTTATTGAGGAGATGGAACGCGCCTATGCCATGCAAGTCCCCCTGAAAGCCGATTGCGGCTGGGGAAAGAACTGGCTGGAAGCGCATTAAAAACAGCTTGAGCAAGAGCATGTTAACAACAATAGAGCTGGAGGAGAAATGCTTATCTAACGATGCATTACTCCGGAAAACCAGCTCCTGCAGAAAGAGGTAAAAAATAGGACGAAAAGAAGGAAGTGATTAAAAGAAATACAAAAAAGGGTAAACAGAACATTGTTTACTAAAATTTAGTGTTTTTGCCTATGAATATAAAATTAAAACAATCGCCTATGAATATTAACGCAGAATCATTGAACTAATGCTTAGTTTATTAAAAAGACATATATAAGAAGCGTAAGCTTTATTCCTTGTTATTCCGAAACTTCGACACTTTCTGAACATGTAACGAGAAATAAGGTAAAACGCTCACACATAGCGTGGGCTTTACCTTATTTGTTACATGTTAGGCAGTCGAAGGCCTTGGAATGGCAAACAAAGTTTTGTCCCACGTTTTTTATATCCATGCCTTTTTCTCTTGAAGAACAGTTTATCAATCTTCCTGCGGGGCACGGGAAACAATTTTCATACTATGGACAACACAATTGTAAAATGCAGGGCTGTTATAAGCATTGCAAACAGCCTCACCTGCTGCAACATCCGATGTCAGCCTCCTTCAATCTATGAACTGAAAGTCAAACCATTACGTCCAATCAAAGGTCCCGAAAAATATGTATATTACGGTTCGGACGGAACACAAGCATTCGAAAGAATATTTAATGATGCAGACTTATTCTCCGAGAGATTAGCCAAAGTTAGCAAACAGGAAAATAATATATGGAGAACTGTATTTATCAACGAGAAAGGAGAAACTGTTTTCGAAGCAACCAATCATCAATATGATTCCGGTTACAAGGATGTAACCGGCTTTTGGAACAGAATGGCATGGGCTAAAAAACAAAATGGAACTTACGTAGCCCTCAACACCTAAGGAAAAGAAGCTTTCCCGTTGGATGACAAACCTATGTCGATGTTTAACGAAGGCAAGACTTTCGTACAAACGGGCGAAAGGTTATATCATCAACTACTATGGTTCCATCTCTCCGATAGGAATATAAAAATATCATAATTATTAACCAATATAATAAGAATAATATGTTTTCATTTATAGAAGATTTGTGCAGATACGCTTGGGATGTATCTGCTCTATGTTATCGCAGCATCGCGTCTGTTATTGAAAATCAATGGATTATCGTAGGTATTGGCGTAGTGTCAATTGTCATCGCATTTATTATCGCACACCTCAACATAGATAAGGACGATCGTGAACCTTCAGTCTGTTTACCTACTGACGGACCGGGAATCATAGGTCTGTCACTCATGTTTATCGTACAATATTTCAATGACTTTCAGCCATGGGACGCCGTAGATGGTTTTGCCGGTCTTTTCGCATGGGGAGGCGCACTGTTTTTTCTGATTTGGATAGGTGGAATACTTTTCATCTTAGGTATATACGTATTCCTATTCTTCCGTTCCATATTTGAAGGGTTATGTGACAGTAACTTTTTATGGGAATTTAAATTCGGACTCAAATTTATGTTAACAAATTCCCTGCAACTGATATGTTCCTTTGTTCCGCTTCTTTTCGGCTTACTGTTAGTCAGTTCCGTTACCGGTCCCATTCTCGTTATTGTCTTCTTTATTGTCGCCTTACTTTGGCCTACAAGCAATAAAATAGGCGAATTTAAAGATCGGGATGGAAATTGGTGGGAAATCAGAAGAGGATAACCTATCAGTCACGCTTCCTGGCTGTGCCTATAATCGCCATAGCCGTAAAAGAAAAGATAGAATCATCCCCTTATATTACCCTTCCACAAAAAGAAAATACAGGCGATATAAGGGGATGATGATAAATGAAAGAACAATCCTTTTCCTCACATTCCGAAAATGCTATAAAAGGCATAATATTCAGTTTAAAGCACTACTTGTACAGCACTCGTTCTACCTCCGGTTTAAAACGCTAAATGTTTCTGCTCCGGCATACACTTCCGAGTCGGCTGCACCCGCATAAAACTCTCACTCGGAAGCGCCCCATTCAAGAAGGCACTTCGGGAAGAGAGAGCCATTTAGTTCAGCAATCCGGGGTTCGCTTCCGTAGCAACACGCGGAATACGCAATGTATAGCGCGCATCATCTTGTTGAAGCGTATAAGTGGTTCCCTCAATCACCTTATCGATACGCGGACGGGTAGTACGGCGCAAATCGAACCAGCGATGACCCTCGAAAGCCAGTTCACGGGCACGTTCTTCCAAGATCTCCGCTATCAAAGCTTCTTTATCCATCGCTTCTACAACAGTTGCTTTCCGTGCATAACCTTCCGGCGTATAACGCTTCTCCATCAGTTGCAGCAAGCGTTCGCGCGCCTCTTTCAGTTTATCCATACGAGCCGCCGCCTCGGCAGCGTTCAGGTAAAGTTCTCCGGTACGGAACGAACAACGATATTGCGAGGTAGCAAGTACCTTATTATTAGGACGGTTACCGTTCTCGTCTGCATCGCCATAGAATTTCGCCGGACGGAGATCTGTCGCCGCATCATATTTCTGTAAAAAGTCTGCCGCCGCATAAGAAACCTTATGGGTAGAGGTGCTATAAATGCGCTCATAAGCCGTTATCATTTCAGCCGACCGATATTGGTTAGGCAATTGGGCGTCCGCCTCATTGAAATCTTCCAAATCCGATTTCTGCGCCAACACCCGTTCGGCCGCCTCGTAGGCTTCCTGCCAACTTCCCATATACAGGCGGACACGTGATTCCAACGCATCTACCGATAACGTGGAAAAACGATAACGATACTTCTCCTCCCACTCCGTCACATTCATCACCCCACGTGCGCTCTCTATGTCAGCCAATACGGCTTCATAGATTTTGGCCACGGTGGTACGAACCGGAATCTTTTCCAGATCAATATCCCATTTCAGCGGAACGGCTTTTGTTTCCGGGGCACCTTCTTTCGTATAAGGTTCTCCATAAAGGTTAACTAATAGAAAGTGCATATAGGCACGCATCAAATAAGCCTCGCCTACCAGTTGATTAATATCGTTCTGGTTATCGCCCGTGATTTCACCTTTTTTGTCAATCACCGAATTCGCATAATAAATCGCTCTGTAATAATATTCCCAACCGAACGAAGCGGTGGCAACATCGTTGTTCACATCACTCCACGTTACAATGTTCTTATACACGTTCATATCCGTTTCATCAGCCACAAGAGCCACTTCATCGGTGCGCATCTCACACAAGGCGCGATCCGACATATCGTAATTATAAGCTGTTAGAAACAGTGAGCGGTACTCCTCCAGTGTATTGGGGATGACTTTCCCCACAGGCTGAAGGTCCAAATAACTATCGCATGAAGCCAACAGTCCGGCTCCCGTCACCAAGAGAGCCATATAGAGTTTCTTTATTCCATTCATACACTGCATCAATTAAAAGTTTAGACTTAAGTTAAACGTTACCGATTTAGGAACCGGCGTCATATACAAGTTACTTTGAGATTCCGGATCCATATAGTTGTGGTAACTCGAACCCCATACAAACAGGTTGCGTGCTTCCAAGGCTACACTTGCTCCGCTTATATTCAATTTGCGCAACCATTCCGAAGGGAAACGGTATCCCAAACGGAGATTCTGCAAACGCACATAGTTTAACGGCCTCACCCACATATCCAGTGAGTTATATACCTGCGCATGATCTAAATATAAATAGTAATCGGCCGGATAATAGTTTAGGTTCACCAAGGCTGGGAATTTGCCGGTCTTATTCTCCGGAGTCCAACGATCCAAAATATCCTTGTTTGTATTCCGTCCGGGATCATAATTGGTAATGCTGTACGAAGGAGATGTCTGTATATGCGCACCAAAATAATAAGCCAGATTCACATTCAATTCCCAATTCCGGTAATTAAAGGTATTCATAAGACCTCCTGTGTAGGGAGCGTCAGAAGTTCCCGCATAACTATAAAAATCCCGTTCTTCCGCAGCGGAAATATTCGCAGCAGTATACGTATTCATACCAAACTCATCAGGAGTCATGCCATACAGTTCTTCTCCTGTCACCACACTTCCGTCCTTCTTCACAAACTGGACGCGTCCTGTTTCTGGGTCTACTCCCTTGGTCTTCAAAACAAAGATGGCTCCTGCCGGATAACCCTCTCTGCCGGGAGTACGTTGGTCTTCCGGGATGTTCTCCTCCAGCACCTTGTTCTGGTTATAGGCAAAGTTGAAGTTGGTATACCACGAGAAATCTTTAGTAGTGATGTTGCGTGTCTGAAGATTGATCTCCACACCCTTATTCTCCATACTTGCCCAGTTAATGCTCATGCTTTCGAATCCGCTTTCGAGGGGAAGCATACGGGTTCCTATCAGATCCGTACCTTTTCGGTAGTAGTAATCCACGCTCAGATTTACTGCCTGATTCAACATGGCAAAGTCGAGTCCTACATTGTAAGAGGCTGTCTTCTCCCAACGCAACTTAGCATTAGGAGCCGAATCGATGGTGATGTTGCTCTCCGTATTGCCGGGCAAAATACTGATATTTCCATAAGTTCCCACCAAGAACGGGGAGGTATTCTTATCGATGTTACCTTGTAAACCATATGAAAAGCGCAAAGCCAGATTATCCATCCAGGAACGGGCACTGTTCAAGAATTGTTCATTGGAAGCGCGCCATAAGCCGCTGAACGAATAGATAGGCAACCAACGATATTTGTCGTCCACGCCGAAAAGGTCGGAACCGTCTGAACGGACGCTTGCCCCTACCACATACCGATTCATCAATGTATACGATCCGTTGGCATAAAACGAGGCAAAAGCATTCACCGTCTTGGTTTGCGAGCTTAGCGGATAGTCTTTGGCCTGATCCAAATCTTTAAAAACCAATGGAATAGTCGTCAACGTCTTCGGGTCGTATCCATAACCGGTAGATGAATGAGTATCATACCAATTCTTGCGAATTTCTGTACCGGCCATCACCTGCACATCATGTATCTCATTAAAGGTTTTCTTCCATTCTCCCTGCGCCTTCCACGTAAACTGCGAAGTAGTGGACTCGTTCACCTTATGCATACCTCCTGTGGAAGGGATCACATATTTATATTCACCACTCGCCTTGTCCCAATATCTACTGTTGAGGTACATATTACGCAGGGTAAAGGTATGCTGTCCCACATACTGGTCTTGCGAAGAATTGTCCCATTGCGCACCCAACTGTGTGGTAAACTTCAGTTGGTCATTCAAGCGCAGTTCGGCATCAAAAATCGCGTTCAGCGAGGTAATAGTCGTTTTATTATGGGTATTGTCCCGCTCTTCAAAGATATTAAAGCCGCGGTTCGGATCCGGATCACTGCTGGAAGAGATGTCATAATCATACACATAATTACCCTCCGCATCGTATGGACGGTAATACGGATTAGCCGTACGGGAATAGAAAATAGGATTGGAATAACCATACGTATCCGTTATAAAATTCCGGCTCTTCCGGCGGTTGGCAAAGATAGAAACTCCCACTTTAAAGAGTTTGTTTACCTGATAAGAGGTTTTGCTGGTTAAGTTGAAACGGTTGTTACTTACACCCGGCACATTACCGTTCTCCACCATATATCCCAACGAATTGTAATAGGTCACTTTCTCGCTTCCTCCTGAAATGCTTACGTTATATTCCTGTGTAAAGGCATCACGGAACAGGATGTCCCCCCAATCGGTGTTAATGGTTTTCAGCTTATTGATTTCGTTCTGCGCTTCAGTGGTCAGCCCGGCCCAACCTTGAGCACGATATGCATCAAACAAATTATATTTCCTCAACACATCAGCTACTCCGCCTTTCTCGTTGAATATTTGCATAGGCGAATAATAGGCTTCTCCATACGGTTCTTTCATCAACTGCAACTCCAGATTGATTTTCTCCTCCGCATTCATCAGGTTCAAACGGTCGGTATCTAAGTTCGGCGTATAAGTAAGCTTGGTATTGAAATTGATGACCGGCTTACCGGAACGTCCCTTCTTAGTGGTGATCACAATCACACCGTTGGCCGCACGGGCACCGTAGATGGCCGTAGCCGCCGCATCCTTCAAGATGGTAATGCTTTCGATGTCATTCGGGCTCAGACCGGCGATAGACGACTGCGCCATGTTCGTAATATCATTATCGTTATTGGGATCCAACGCAGGGATGTCCGTGCCTTCCAAAGGCATTCCGTCCAGCACCCAGAGCGGGTCTTGCGTTCCGTTGAGCGACGCCGTACCGCGAATACGGATACGGGCAGGCGAACCCGGCGCACCGGAAGTGCTGGTTACCGATACTCCGGCTACCTGTCCTGCCAAAGCTTGGTCGATACTCTTCACGCCACCTAACATGGCATCTGTAACTTCGACTTTGGAAACGGCTGCCGTCAATTTGCGGCGTTCCAGCTCCTGATAACCTGTTACCACCACATCGCCCAACGTATGGGATGAGACTTGTAACACGATGCGATAAGTATCTTTTCCTCTCTGCAAGGTTATAGTTTGTTCGTCATAACCTATGTAACTACATAGCAATTTCGTTACCTCTTCCGGTATGGAAAGCGTAAAGTTTCCATCCATATCGGTAATCGTACCCAATGTCGCCTGGTCGGAACCGATCTTTTTCAGCTCCTCGGCAGGCACATATACTGAAGCACCAATCAAAGGCTGGTCATCGTCTCCGGAGAGTACCACACCATTGATGGTACGGTTGCCGGCACTGGCCATCACCAGTGCATTGGCAAGCAAGCATACAATAATGCACAATTGTTTTCTCATTGAATAATAATCGAATTTAGTTGTTAATCATCCTCTTTCATTTCTCTCTATATCAAGGACAGTCCGCCACTAGGTTGGAAGACATCGTCACTTTATTCCTAACGCTGTATTAATACGCAGAATCATATCTTCGTAATGATATCTCGTTGCTGTATCAGAAGTACCTAAACGGCTTTGCAATAATCTCTTAATCCGCAACAACTCACCGCGTTTTACAGAAATGGCATCGGAAATACGGTTTAATTGCGAACCATAGAAATTCAGTACACGCGGCGCACCCATACGTTCTCCGGTACGGAGTGCACGCTGTTCGGCTTCATGGCAGCTACAGAACGGCACGGCCGTATCAAACAGGAAATGGTTATCCGTTATCTTCTTATTGATTTTCACCGCTTCCGGTTCGGCAGCAGCGGTCAATAACGCATCCAGAAAGTTCTTTTGCAACGAACGCTGCATCACATCGGGTGTTCCCCCACGTTCGGTTATTCCGAAAATACTCTTGTGTAATCTGTCCATCAGTTCCACTACCGTAAATGCTTTCTTTCCGTTCACAGACTCGTTCTCAAGCATACGCATCAAACGGTTGTTGCCCAATAAATCCCACAGAATATACGCCTGCGCATTCTTTAATATCTGGGTAGGAGCATTTTCTTGCATGCCGTTCGGCGTATCGCGCAAAAGATAGGTATACTGTCCTACTTCCGTATCAAACAGCCATGTGGGATAAGTCAACACCTCATCGAGCAAGAACTTCAACGCAGCTTGTTGCTTCTCTTTCTCCACAAAAGTATAAGTCTTTACTCCATCGCCCACGGTTGTATTTTCTATATAGATGCCACCAATGTTGGCCAGCACATGGTACAGATAGTTGTTCCATTGGTTGATAACCGCATAGTAAAGGCGCGAAGCCTCTTCGTAAGTCTGTCCCTTTTCGCTGGTTGTAGTCCACTGAATGATTTGCGGTACAATACGTTTCAAGTTTTCGATACCCAACTGGGAAGAGCGTACAGGGTCGTCGCCCAAATCTTCATTCTGAGCACGGGGATCTACTGCATCGCGTACGTCCTGTGCTTCGCTATATTTATAGAGACGGCCCGTATGCTTGCCTAAGAAGTCGGCTAACAGCTCCTTTTCTTCCTCAGGCGAGTTTTTGCCATACCAGCGGTAACCGTATTCGATAGCGAACATATCGTAAACCCCGATATGCGGAGAGAGTACCTTTACTCCATCCCCAGGTTGAGCAATATAATTAAAACGAGCATAGTCCATGATGGATGAGGCTGTAGATTTCATCTTGGAAGTAAACGCCTCGGAACGCAACGAGTCTGTAGGGAAAGCAGCCGAACCGCGCATGTTATGGCGCAATCCCAAAGAATGCCCCACTTCATGACAAGCAACAAAACGGATGGCATCGCCCATTAAAGAATCGGGCAACTGCACACCGCGCGCTTCCGGACATACTGCACCTGTCTGTACCGTAATCCATTCGCGCACCATGGAAAGTACGTTGTGCCACCACATGATGTCTGCTTCCAGAATCTCGCCCGAACGGGGATCGAGTACCGAGGGACCCATCGCATTCTTTTTTTCCGAAGCGGCATACGTAAGCACCGAATAGTTCACATCGTCCATATCAACCTGCATGCTGTCCGTCACCTCTATAGCACGGATGGCATTCTTGAAACCGGCCTTTTCGAAAGCCGCCTGCCAATCTTCAATGCCTTGTTTTATGTATTTGCGCCACGGGTATGGGGTGGAATTATCAATATAAAACACAATGGGTTTGACAGGCTCCACCAATTGCCCGTTTAAATAAGCTTCCCGCTCTTCAGGCTTCGGTTCCAGACGCCAACGGGTGATGTAGTGAGTCTTGTCCGCACGCTGCTGCGCATCGCTGAAACTCAGTAGTGAATTGGTGAAATAACCCACCTTCTGATTGCCGTAACGTCCCATCATAGGTTGTTCGGGCAACAATAATAGAGACGAACTGACTTCTACCGTCACGTATACGCTGGTAGTTCCTTCGGTTACCTTCGTTGTAAGTTCCGAAGTAGCCACTACATTGTTTGGGAAGGCCTTTACGGAAAGGATGCGCGAAAGGTTCTTTATGGCCGAAGTACCCAAATTGATATTGGTAAATACGTTATTGACGCTTGTCTCCGAACCGTCGTAAATATCATTCACCTTAATCACCAACGCCGTAGAGTCGGCATTGATCGCTTCGATTTTAAATGCGGTAATCAGTGGAGAAATGAAATTGTCCTCCACGGAACGACGGATGGCATCGGTTGCGGGTACTAACGGCAAAGGGCGTTTCTGGCGAAACATCACTTTTCCGGCCGCCTTATCCCATTCCACACTCACCATTTGATTTTCGTAGTTTACACCGCGATTCACACCCGCTTCGTTCAGTTCCGAAGGTACACGTTGCAGTTTGTTTACCACCAACATGTCGCGGCCTAACAATGACGTAGGAATCTCGAAATAATAATCACCTTTCTTCTGATATATGGTAAACATCCCCTTTTTAGCTTCGCTCCCTTCTACCAGTTTCTCATAATCGGTCTTTACCTTCTCTTCCTTCTCCTGTTTCTTCTTTTTCTTTTTAAACCAGCCCATGCTTTCGGTAGCAGGGACAGTTGCATTTGCTGCGATACATTCACCTCCTATCAACATACAGGCAATGACCGCCGCCATTACTTTACCATACCTTTTCATCAAGTTTCTAATAGATTTAATGATTTTATTAAAGTTGTGCCATTATAGAAATAGCCTGCAAATGTACAAACAATTGATTATAAAGAGGTCTTTGCCAGGCTTCTGATTATATATATAAAAGAATTATTAACTAGCATCCTGCCACTATTCTTTAGTTTTATTTGCAGTTTAGTCAAAATAGAGTGCATTTCCTCGAAGAAAACAAATAAGAGTCGAGCCGACTTTATATAAAATAAAGACAACGGAGACTTTTTCTTATGACACCGGTATATAAATGGAGATTTATATCTACTTTTGCGGAAATAAACGAATATAAACCTATCGATAAATACATTAAAGATGAAAACACATTTCGGATGGCTGATGCTCCTGTTGTTCCTGACCGGAAGCATGCTGGCACAAGAGAAGAAAACGGTTAAAGTGGCGTGCATAGGCAACAGTATCACGCAAGGCGTTGGAGTGAAGAATATGTTTCAAGACAGTTACCCCGGCATACTGGCTCAATGGCTGGGCAAGGGATATGATGTACGAAACTTCGGGTACAGCGGACGCACGATGTTGATGAACGGAGACCGCCCTTATATGAAAGAACAAAAATATCGGGATGCATTAGCTTTCCAGCCGGACATCGTTACCATCAAACTGGGTACAAACGATACGAAAGACATTAACTGGCCGGCCCACGGACATGAATTCGAACACGATATGCGTACTATGGTGGCCGCATTCCAGGCACTCCCCTCCCATCCTGCCATTTATCTGTGTTACCCGGTGCCGCCCACTAAGGTACAATGGACTATTAACGACAGCACCATCACCCAACATATTATTCCTATCATCGACAAGATAGCCAAGGATATGCAGGTAAAAGTAATCGACCTGCACACGCCGTTGCTTCCTTATCCCGAATGTTTCCCCGATTGTGTGCATCCCAACGAAGAAGGCGCTTTGCGCATCGCAACAGAGATTTATCGCTCTCTGACAGGTAAAGAACCGGAAGCATATGCTCCTAAACAACCGTTCCCCGGAAAACGTTCCACGTGGAAAGGTTTCGATAAATATACTTTTTATTTCCAAGGAAGACAAGCTATTGTAGTAGCGCCCAAAGAAGAAGGGAAAGTATCGGACAGCTCTTCTGCCAACTCCTACGCCAAAAACCGCGAATGGATATGGCGCCCGGCTTTCTTCGGCGCATTCGCCTCCGTCGATTCGGCGTTGCTGGAAAGGGGATTCCATGTAGTATACTACGACCTGACACATCTATACGGCAGCCCGCGGGCAGTGAAACTAGGCAATGACTTCTATAAAACGATGACAAAGTTCTACAAACTCAACAAAAAGGTAACGCTGGAAGGTTTCAGCCGCGGCGGTTACTTTGCATTGAACTGGGCTGCTACCTACCCTCAAAAAGTGGCTTGCCTATATGTAGACGCTCCCGTATGCAACATCGAGAGCTGGCCATCGCGCAAAGAGCCTCAGCTATGGAACGATTTCCTCACAGAATGGAACTTGACGGAAGCGGATATGGCAGATTTCAAAGGGAACCCGACAGATCGCACAGAGCCGGTTGCCAAAGCCGCTATCCCGGTGATAGCCGTTTGCGGCACAGCAGACAAAGTGGTTCCGTATGAAGAGAACTTTGCCGTATGGAAAGAACGGTTCGAACAATCGGGAGGAAAAGTGGAACTCATCCTGAAAGAGGGATACGGCCATCATCCGCACAGCTTGGAAAACCCTACTCCCATTGTAGATTTTATTATGAAACATACTTCTGCCGCAGAACGATAGAGTATACCAACCTAACCGGAGGCTCTGGAAAGAGCCACTTGCCGTTGCACGGATTTGTGCCAATACGGTGGCACACCTGTGACAGCAGGCGTGTCACAACTGTGACATACGTTAAGTCACAACTATGCCAATCAATATGTCACACCTGTGCCACAAGCGTGGCACAATGTGGCATATACAGGTAAGGCATTACCTTCCGCAAGAAGTCTCTTCGGTATAATAGTCGGCTACCACCCTACTAATGCGGATCTTATTGCAATAAGTACTCACTTTCACATGCTCGGGATGAGTCTGGTACGTACTTAAATCCGCCTCGTTTTCAAACGTCGACACCAATACGGCATCGTACGCCGCATCCGACTTGTTGACATTGATACCCACTTCCAAAGATTTTATTTGCGGAATCACACCTACCAACGCTTCCAGATGTTCTTTCATCCATTGCGCATTCTCCGCCTTACTTTTTCCTTCGGCAAACTCTTCGAGTTTCCACATTACAATATGTTTCAGCATATACAATTATGTTTTTAAATGGTTATTTCGGTCGGCAAAGATACGACAAAAACATTCTTCCTATCCATAACAAACTTATAAAGTCCGCCATACATCCGAAAAACGTTTGCCATCGACAAGAGACAAACAAATTCGATGCCTATCATTAAAGCACAAAGGAGGTGACGATACGGTTAAAGCGATGGAGTTTCTCAATCTTCATGATACCTTTCCTCTAAGAAAACAAACAGGATTCGGGAAAACGTTGTTAAAGATAGGAATGAACTAGACTTTTTCTTATAACATCGGCATATAAACCGCGATTTATATCTAAATTTGCCGAAAAAAGTAAATGAAGCAACATTTATTCTTCGATCTCGACGGCACCCTATCCGACCCTATGCTCGGCATCACCCACTCCGTGCAACATGCATTAAAAAAATATGGTATTACGGTAGACAATCTACAGCAACTTTGCCCTTTTATAGGGCCTCCTTTGCAAGATTCGTTTCAAGACTTCTACGGTTTCTCCAAAGAAGAAGCCGACCAGGCATGCGAATATTATAACGAGTATTTCCTTACAAAAGGACTTTATGAAAACACGCTCTACCCCGGCATGAAAGAATTTCTGCAACTGCAGGCCGACAAGGGAAAGACGCTTTATGTAGCCACCTCCAAACCCGAGCAACTGGCGAGACAAATACTGGAATATTTCGATATCGATTCTTATTTTCACTACATAGGTGGTGACACCATGCAACGCACCCGCTCGGCCAAAGCAAAGGTGATACGTTATATAATGGAGGCAAACGGTCTCACTGACCCCTCCGCCATCTTAATGATAGGCGACCGGAAACACGATATCATCGGAGCGAAAGAAGTGGGAATACAATCGGTAGGAGTACTTTACGGATACGGTGACCGCAAAGAGTTGACGCAAGCCGGCGCCGATTACATTGTAGAGGATTTGGAAGAGCTGGAAGCCCTGTTGGCCTAGATTTCATTTCAATATTTTGTTCAGACTCTCCCCTTGCTTTCTCACATCATAAAGCAGATAACGACATCAAAAGTTCGTTATATATAGCAAATTCCTAAACATCCGGAATCTCTCAAGCAAAGTTTTACATATTCGGCAAATATGCAAAAAGAGCCGCGCCTCACGGCGCAACTCTCTTTTTATAATCATAAAACCCGAAAAAATCTAATTAACATACCATCGTCATTCCAATGTGAAGATTTCATCATCCTGGAAATTGATAGTTCCTGCATTTTGATTCTGGTCGCTCCAGCCAATCGTTTGGCCCAACCATTCATTATTATCCAAAACAGTCTTATCCAATCCATTGATGTAATAATTACCCATCCATTTAAGATTTACTTGTTCTTTATTACTGTCTGCATCTACCGGATCCAGTGTTTTAGCAAAATAGAAATGCGCTTTATAGAAAGCAGAAATCGCCTGCAACTGAGTTTGGAATTCAGGACTGTCGAGATTAGCTCCCAATCCAGCACGCTGCTCTGCCAATGGGTCAGCATCACCAACATAATCTTTCACTGCCAAAATCCGAGTATCACGATGGGTACCATTCATAGGTGCAAGTCCCAATGCCGTACAAGTATTTACCGTACTTAGCTTCAACGGTTCTTCTTGTCCTCCGTCATAAAGTAACCAGCGCCACATATCCCACGAACGTTTTCCCTCGAAAGCCAATTCTATCTGGCGTTCACGTAAGCAAGCAGCTATAGCCTGATGCCGTTCGTTTATCGCACCTAATCCATAATTATTGGTAGAAGGAATGCCAACGCGAGCCCGAATCTCACCGATACATTTAATTGCCTCTGCTGAATTTCCTGTAGCCGCATAACATTCGGCCAAATTCAAAACTAATTCAGCAAAACGGTATTCATAAATAGTCGTGTTGCTAAGATCTAAATCATCTTCCGGAAACGCGGCGTTACTCATCTTACGCACGAAACAAAGACTATTTATCTTATTGTCATCACTGCCAGAAGTCGAGTATTCTTCCGGAGTCGGTTCTTTTGTAAACCACTGGTAAGCCCATACAACAGCGTCTGCATCCTCTTTGGTTCCCCATTTCACGCCGCTGAATCCAAATGTACGGTAAAAACGAGGATCCCGATTCAAGATAAAATCCATACTTCCGTTAGCTACTTTCACATCCTCTGTCGGTTGCGTACCATCCGCCATCGGAAAGAGGTCGATCATTCCCATAGGAACCGGCACACCGCCGTTTCCACCCTGAGAAGTCAGCCGAATGCCTTTTTCCCAACCGTTGTGTTTAGAATAACCTGTATCATCTTTAGAATGAAGCCTTACAATAAGCGCTTCCTTATTTGTGCTATAAGAGTTGTTATTTACTCCCATCATTTTCTCCCAGCCTGCCGCATCGGAACATTCACCTAACCCATATCCGGCATTCTCAGCCTCAGAACGAGCTTTCTTCGCTGCATCCAAAGCCAAAGCCCAACGTTGGTTCTGCGGATTGTCCCAATCTTTATTAAAGACCGGACTGGCGTATGTAAGTAAAACACGGCTTTTATATGCCAAGGCCGCAATGCGAGTCAAACGCCCATAATCCACTTTCGCATTTGGCCATCTGTCAGGCAATAAGCCCGCAGCGGCGTCCAAGTCCTTTACAATCTGCTCCATACATTTGGTAACAGACGAACGCGGATAACCGTTATCCGTAATTTCAGCATTAATAACTGTTGTTACAATGGGTACAGGACCATAGGTACGTACCAAATCGAATAACTGCATGGCACGCAGGAATAAAACTTGTCCTTTGGCATATCTTTTTTCCTCATCCGTTACATTCTTCAAACCATCTACCTCTTGCAACAACACATTACATTGGCGAATACGGGAATAGGAGTTATTGTTATCTTTCGTATCTAGTTTCGTACCAAAATAACCGCTCATAAAATTACCATTCAAATCGCTTATCGTACTAGCCTGCGTATTCTCGCCATCTAATTTAGATGAAACGCCCCAAGCTTCTTCGGTCAGATTACTGCGATTTTGCCATGACCCTATCAATGTAGCCCGCGGATCAGAGTAACCATAAAAATATCGGTCGTACAAACCGGACACATACCAGCTAAGGCGTGTGGGAGAATCGAAATCCTCGTATGAACCATAATTTGTCATGTCGAGGAATGAGTCACTACATCCTGACAAAGAGAAGCCTATGGCCAAAGCTCCCATATATACTAATTTTCTACTTTTTTTCATATTCTAACTGTTTTTAGAATGAAACATTTACACCTAACGACCACGTTCTTAAAGTTGGATAATCTATACTTCCGTTGTTGTACATATTACGATAATGATCCGGATAAGGGTTGTACAAATCCCATAAGTTGTTTCCGCTCAAGTTCAAACGAACACTCTGCATCTTCAACGGAGCAATCCATTTCTTAGGCAATGAATAAGCAATGGTCAAGTTACGTATGTAACAACGGAATGTCTCAATAGCCCAGAAATCGGAATCAGCTAAAGCGGAACCTCCAATTAAACGTTCTACACCCAGATTGGGGTATGCTCCATTCGGGTTCATCTCTTCATCATACATGTCTTTCCAGAACGAATCGGGAGACCATATCATATCTTTGCTACCGTTTTTCATATCCACACGATCGACAAACCGTACACCACCCCATGAAGTAGCGATATTCATTTTAAACGACAAGTTTTTCCAGCTACCTCCAAGACGAGTAGTAAAGCCTTGTGAATCCTTACGTCCGCAAAGACGCGCATAATCCTGGTTCTTGACAATCTGTCCGTTCGGAGCTTGTTGAACACCGTCCTTCATTTCTCCACCTAAATCCTGATAAGCCAACATACCGAGCTTCAAATCATTTTTATTCTTTCCAAAATATTTAGGATCAGTTCCAGCAGCCGTAGCATGTTCCGTCAGATAATTCCAATAGTTATCAATATCAGCCTGCGTACGAAGTATACCATCACCCTTAGAGGTTTCTTTCCATACTTTGAAACCATACTTGGCAAAAGTAGTAGGCATGCCTTCTTCCCATTCAGTAGAGCTCGGATAAGCGTTCTTTCTTAAACCAGGAACCCATTTCTTCACACGGCTATCGTTAATACCATAATCAAGACCTACGTTATATTTAAAATCACCAATCTGGTCACGCCATGTAAAAGAGATTTCGGCTCCATACGTATCTACCCGTCCCCAATTCTCTTCAGCATACTGTCCGCCTGCATAAATAGGAATACCCGGCTGACTAGCCATCTTTTGGTTCAAAATGTCATCATTCATATCATAATACAGATCCAAAGTAGCGCCTAAACGTCCGCCCAAGAAACGCATATCGAATCCGAGATTAAACTTATCCACCGTATCCCATTTCACATTTCGATTAGGAGAAGTATTCGGCAACAAACGCGTTACGCGATTACCTCCATTATCACCAAACGCCATACCTTCAAGTTTGGTACCATAGAATTGTTTCCATTTCCACGCTTTGATGTTGTCACGTCCCGTTCTTCCCCAAGAAGCACGAATCTTCATATATTCCATCCATGGCAATTTCTCTTTAAACCAATTTTCTTCCGATATAACCCAACCGGCAGAAATGCCAGGGAAGAAGCCCCAATAGTTTTCCGGAGCAAACTTGGTAGAAGCGTCAGAACGGAAAATGAACTGTAACATATAGCGATCCATGTAGCTGTAACTTATACGGCCCAAATAAGATAAAGAACCAGACTCACCTTTGTTAACAACCGTATTATCTGAACTCAAAGCCGGAGAACCGTCAGGCTTAACAATAGACGGCCCAGCTGTACCTAAAAAGGTGTCCGACATATCGGAGGCCAGATTCTCAAAAGCAACACGCCGTTCGGAATATTTCGATTCGCTGCGTTCAATAGCAAACATGGCAGCTATAGAATGATTGCCAAATGTACCATCATAGTTTACATACAAATTATACTGCTGGCTTTCCGACACTTGATCTAAATAATTCAGACGGGTATCTTTGTCAAAAACCTTTGTTGCAATATTCCCAATAGGCATATTGGTAGGAAGATGCTGATTCTCTTTCGGCTGTTTCTTCATATACGCCAGTTCATAAGGGAACGCAGCCTGCTCGTTCAAACTGGTTGCATGAGAAGAAGCATAGTTGGCACGTATCGTCAAACCTTTTAAAAACGGCACTTCATACGTTAACGAAATATTCGTATTCCAACTATTACGTTCATCATTATTAAATGAACCGTTATTTCTTAGAGCAAAGTAATTCCATGTATTGGGGCTGGATCTGTCAAATGAAGGATTTGCAAAGTAGTTGCCATAAGGACTGAGCCAATACTCTTCCATTTCTCCCGCTTCATTTTCCAATTCAATGCTCCACGGCATATAGTTCGGAATATGATGCAACACATTATAATCGGCTTTCTCACCGGCAGACCCACCGTAAGCGTTAAAACGCGCACCTTTTGTATAAATAGAATTCGACTTTCCTTCATTACCGGAAATAGAGGCTGACAACTTCACGTCGGTAGTCAATCTCACATCCACACCGGCACGGTACGTAAAACGCTTATAATCCTGTCCGCCCAAGTTGGCGCCTTGGTCCATGTAACTGGCACCTGCAAAGTAAGTAGCCCGTTCCGAACCACCGCTTACATTCAACGTATGAGTCTGGTTAAAAGCAGCTTTCCAGCCAGCTTCGTCCAACCAGTCATAATCCAGATTATCAAGTTCCAGAAGCTCTTCTTCACTAAACAACTTATTCACTTCCGAAGCCTTTGCTTTATTGGAACCAATCAAGAATGAATTATGGAAACGTCCGTAATCGGAACCTTTCAATACTTTCGAATGGCTAATGGCATCACTGATAGCAAATTTGCCGGAATAGCTGATACGCGGCACACCGCTTTTTCCACGTTTGGTCTTCACCAAGATAGCTCCATTCGCCGCACGCGAACCGTAAATGGCAGCACTGGCATCACGCAAAACGGTAATGCTCTCTACTTCCGACGGGTCGAGTAAGTTGAATTGTTCCATACTGGGTTGTCCGTTCGTACCCAACTGAATCACATCATCGATAATAATTAAGGGAATGTTGTCACCACCGTCTTTCGACAAACCGTTCATCGTTTTAGCCTGCCGGATATACACTTGGTTGTTCAATGCTCCACCGGGTCGGCTTGAACCCAGATCCACACTCAAACCGTTAATTTCGCCCTGTAAGGCTTCTGCCAAAGTAGTAACAGGCAAATCTTCCAGTTCCTTCGCAGAGATAGTAGCAACAGAACCGGTTACATTCTTCATCTTCTGGGTACCATACCCTACCACCACCACTTCATTCAACTTCTGGGTGTCTTCTAGCAACGTGATTTTTACAACGTTAGTTTTTGGAGTAACCTCTTGCGAAAGATACCCTATGTAAGAAATTGCTAACTTCTTACCCTCAGGTACATCAAGAGTAAAATTGCCATCAAAATCCGAGATAGTTCCCGTGGGACTTCCCACGATTTATAAATATCAGAGTCCTTAATTATTAATTAAAAGTGTTATCAAACAAAGATTGCGGATTTAAGTTTCTATTTAGCAAAAGAATAGCTATCTTTGCACCCCGAATTACATAGACATAACAAAGAAATACAAGATATTATGAGCTTACAATGTGGCATAGTCGGCCTGCCGAATGTGGGTAAATCGACGCTTTTTAACTGCCTGTCAAACGCTAAGGCACAGGCTGCCAACTTCCCTTTTTGCACGATTGAACCGAATGTAGGAGTCATCACCGTTCCCGACGAACGTTTAAATAAATTAGCCGAACTGGTTCACCCGGGGCGCATTGTACCTACTACCGTGGAGATTGTGGATATTGCCGGACTGGTGAAAGGGGCAAGCAAAGGCGAAGGCTTGGGTAACAAATTTTTGGCTAACATACGTGAGACAGACGCTATTTTACATGTGCTCCGTTGCTTCGATGATGATAACGTGACGCATGTGGACGGCAGTGTGGACCCGGTACGCGACAAGGAAATTATTGATACGGAACTTCAGTTGAAGGATTTGGAAACGATAGAAAGCCGTATCCAAAAGGTACAGAAACAAGCGCAAACGGGCGGCGACAAACAGGCAAAACTTACCTATGATGTGTTGGTAAAGTATAAAGAGGCATTGGAGCAAGGGAAATCGGCCCGCACGGTACAGTTCGAAAGCAAGGACGAGCAACGGGTGGCGAAAGAACTGTTTCTGCTGACCTCCAAACCGGTGCTTTATGTTTGTAATGTAGACGAGGCGAGCGCCGTAAGCGGCAATAAATATGTGGAGCAGGTGCGCGAAGCTATCAAGGAAGAGGGTGCGGACTTGCTGATTGTGGCGGCAAAGATTGAATCGGAAATTGCCGAATTCGAAACGTACGATGAACGGCAGATGTTCCTCTCCGAAATCGGCTTGGAGGAATCCGGGGTTAACCGCCTCATTAAAGCGGCTTATAAATTGCTGAATCTGGAAACATTTATCACTGCCGGCGAAATGGAAGTGAAGGCGTGGACCTATCAAAAAGGTTGGAAAGCTCCGCAATGTGCCGGCGTAATTCATACCGATTTTGAAAAAGGATTCATTCGCGCCGAAGTTATCAAATATGAAGATTACTTAAAATATGGTTCGGAAGCAGCCGTACGCGAGGCCGGAAAGCTTGGCGTGGAAGGAAAAGAGTATGTGGTACAGGACGGAGACATCATGCACTTCCGCTTCAATGTATAAAAAGAGCCTTAAAAAGTAACAATAAATACTAACTTAAGATGGATTCAATACTTTCTATACTATGGAACCCCGACGTGGACTTCTTCACGCTATTCGGCATCCATATCCGCTATTATTCCCTCTGCTGGATGATAGGGCTCGCTTTAGCCTACTTTATTGTACAACGGTTGTACAAGCAACAGAAAATAAAGCCGGAACTGTTTGATCCGTTATTTATTTACTGCTTCTTCGGTATACTTATCGGAGCACGTCTGGGGCATTGTTTGTTCTACGAACCGGAATATTATCTGACTCATCCGCTCGATATTATCTCTCCTTTCCGCCACACGGCAGCAGGATGGAGATTTACGGGGTATGAAGGATTGGCGAGCCACGGCGGCACCATCGGCCTGATTATTGCCTTGTGGCTCTACGTCCGCAAAACAAAAGTAAACATTGTACGGGTGCTGGACAATATTGCCATCGCCACACCGATTACGGCCTGTTTTATCCGCTTGGGAAATCTAATGAACTCGGAGATTGTGGGTAACCCTACTACTTTGCCTTGGGGGTTTATTTTCGCCCGCAACGGAGAGGACTTCGCCCGCCATCCGGCACAGTTATACGAGGCAATTGCTTATCTCGTCATCTTTATAGGAGGTTGGATGCTTTACAAAAAACATGCGGACAAAGTAGGTACGGGTTTCTTCTTCGGATACTGCCTGACCACTATCTTCACTTTCCGCTTCTTCGTGGAATTTGTAAAAGACGTACAAGTGGATTTTGAACACGGCATGATACTGAATATGGGCCAGTGGCTCAGCATCCCGTTCATCATTCTCGGCATAGCCTGTATGGTGGGCGGTAAATGGCTGCGTCGCATTTCCGATACCCGCACGGATAAGAAAAAATAAGAATTCCCAAACTAAACTGAAGCGCGGATTAACGCAAGGTATTCGTATAAACTGAAACGTATATCAATGCAGGTATACGTAAATTGAAATAACCTCCCGAGGAAACTTCGCTAAAGAGAATGTATCTATTTTTCAAATACGTCCATTCTCTCCTATTGCCGAAATATGCCTTTGAAACCCTTTGCTGGAAGGCGTTTCAGAATTGTGCACAAACGCAACCTTCATTTGTGCACAATTCCATTTGCCGTTTGTGCACAAATGAGATCGGGATTTGTGCACATTCGACCTTTGCGTTTGTGCACACTAAAAGGATGTAAATAAAATTGTACTGTAGAGGATGGAGTGTCACTTCTTCCATTTAGCAGAAGAGCGGAAATCCTTAGCATTTATAACGTGGTAACAACGAAGTGTTTTCAAATAAAAACGCAGACGAACATTCATTCCAACTCCATTGAAAAGAAACCCTAGTAGCATAGTTCCTCCGATAAGCTATTCTTTGGAAGCTTTCTTTTCATCTCCATAGAAGAAGATTCAATTTAGTTGCAGACTTCTGTTTCTAAATCTGCCTAGTTCATTAAATAAGCTTATCTGTGAGGTTATTATTCCTGTAAAAGCTTCAGGATGGAATCGTATGTTTCTAAAAGTAAGTGCGGGCTGCGGGCAATAGAACGTTTCCGCAAACCATATTCCGAAAAGAAGGAGGGATATTACTTCCCTCCTACTATCTTCTTGATATCATTGAGTTTATTCAAAGCCTCCAACGGGGTAAGGTTGTTCACATCCAGATGCAGAATCTCATCGCGTATCTGGCAAAGTACAGGATCGTCCAACTGGAAGAAACTCAGTTGCATGCCCTCCCGGCTCTCTATAATCTCCGCCGTAGGGCGGCTGCCGATGCCTTGTTGACGGTTCTCCTTTTCCAACTGTTTCAGAATATCATTGGCTCGCTTCACGATACTTTTCGGCATTCCCGCCATTTTGGCCACATGAATACCGAAGGAGTGCTCGCTCCCGCCCCGCTCCAGTTTACGCAGGAAGATGACTTTATTATCAATCTCTTTCACCGACACATTATAATTTTTAATGCGAGGGAAACTCTTTTCCATCTCATTCAGTTCGTGATAATGGGTAGCAAACAAAGTACGGGCTTTTGCTTTCGGATGTTCGTGAATATATTCCACAATAGCCCACGCGATGGAGATTCCATCGTAAGTGGAAGTTCCTCGTCCCAATTCGTCGAATAACACCAGACTGCGAGACGAGATATTATTCAGAATATCTGCCGCTTCATTCATTTCTACCATAAAAGTAGACTCTCCCACCGAGATATTGTCGCTGGCGCCCACTCGGGTGAAGATTTTGTCCACCAGGCCTATGCAGGCACTCTCAGCCGGAACAAAACTACCTATCTGGGCCAACAATGTTATCAATGCCGTTTGCCGCAACAAAGCAGATTTACCCGCCATATTGGGCCCGGTAATAATGATAATTTGCTGTTTTCCACTGTCAAGCATCACATCGTTGGCAATGTATTTCTCCCCCGGCGGAAGTTGTTTTTCAATCACCGGATGTCTTCCCTGACGGATATCTATTACCTCGCTATCTTCTATTACGGGACGTACATAGTTATTTTCCCGCGCCACATTGGCAAAAGAAAGCAGGCAATCGAGACGAGCTATCTGATTGGCATCGGTCTGTATCAACGGGATGAACTCCATCAATGAAGTAACCAATTCGGTATATAAGCGGTTTTCGAGCGTCAGAATCCGGTCTTCCGCTCCCAAAATCTTTTCCTCATACTCTTTCAGTTCCTGAGTAATATAACGCTCCACATTGGCCAGGGTCTGTTTACGGATCCATTCCGACGGAACTTTTTCTTTATGTGCATTCCGCACTTCGATATAGTAACCGAAAACATTGTTATAACCTATTTTCAAACTGGGAATATTCGTTTGTTCACTCTCCCGTTGTTGAATCTGTAACAGATAATCTTTACCTGAGAAAGCGATATGACGCAGTTCGTCCAATTCCGCGTTTACACCATCTCGAATCACTCCGCCTTTATTAAGCAACACCGGCGGGTCATTCTGTATCTCTTTGGCAATGCGTTCACGCACTTCCATACAGAGGTTCAGCTTCTCTCCTATCCTTCTCAGGCTCTCATTCTCCGCCTGCATGCAAATCTCTTTAATAGGTTCAATAGCCTGTAAGGCAACCTTTAGCTGTACCATTTCACGCGGTGAAATTCGTCCGACCGCCGCTTTGGAAACAATGCGCTCCAAGTCGCCAATCTGGTGCAACTGGTCTTCAATCACCCCTTTAAAATCGGGATCCCGAAAGAAGTAATCCACTACATCCAAACGTTCGTTAATCTGCTTTTCATCCCGTAAGGGAAAAACCATCCAGCGTTTCAGCAAGCGAGCCCCCATCGGACTAATGGTTTTGTCAATGACATCCAGCAAGCTAATGCCTTCGTTCATCATGCTGTCTATCAGTTCCAGGCTCCGCACGGTAAATTTGTCCAACCGCACGTAACGGTCTTCTTCAATGCGCGAAAGCGAAGTGATATGGCTTATTTGGGTATGTTGCGTAAGTTCGAGATATTGAAGAATAGCGCCTGCCGCCACAATACCGTTGCGAAGATGTTCCACTCCGAAACCTTTCAAATTCTTCGTTTCAAAATGCTTCAACAGTTTCTCCTTTGAAGAAGTTTCCGTAAACATCCAGTCTTCCAGTTCAAACGTAAAATATTTGCCTGTAAAGGTACGCTCGAACCATTCTTTCTTTCCTCTTTCAAAGAGTACCTCTTTCGGAGCAAAGTTATTAAGCAATTTATCCACATAATCGGCAGGACCCTCCGCCGTAAGAAACTCTCCGGTGGAGATATCAAGAAAAGATACTCCACATGTTCCCTTTCCGAAATAAATAGCGGCAAGAAAGTTATTTTCTTTGTAATTCAGCACATTATCGTTAATCGAGACACCGGGTGTCACCAGTTCGGTAATTCCACGCTTTACCAGTTTACGGGTACTTTTCGGGTCTTCCAACTGGTCGCAAATAGCGACGCGTTTTCCGGCGCGTACCAATTTAGGTAAATAGGTATCTAAAGCATGGTGAGGGAAACCGGCCATTTCAACCGTACGTCCTTGTTGTCCGTTAGCGCGTTTGGTTAGGGTAATGCCCAATATTTCAGATGCCACGATAGCATCTTCCGAATAGGTTTCATAAAAATCTCCGCAACGAAACAATAATACTGCATCCGGATGTTTACTTTTCAGTTCGAAATATTGCTTCATCATGGGGGTCAAAACCACTTCGTTTGCCATTGTCTGTCTTATTTTTAAATTAGTCGAATTAAAATATAACTAGGGAGTTATAGCTTTTTATGAGGGCAAAGATACGAAACTTTTTCATTTTTTACGAAGCGTCGTATAGGATAAAATGTGTACAGTAATTCCGGCCGCCAGCAAAACAAAAAGAAGACGCAGGACGATGTGCGACACGACAAAAGCCGCACAATAAAGCAGTGTCATCCATACTAAAGAGACCGAAATAATTTTTGCATGCAAGGGAATAGCACGGTTCTCACGGAAATTACGGATATAGCCTCCTAGCCGTTTCCGGCTTAACAGCCATTCGTACAGTCGGGGCGAACTGTTGAAATAGCAGGAAGCGGCCAACAAAAGGAATGGGGTAGTAGGGAGCAAAGGTAAAAATATGCCTACAATACCCAATGCTAAAGCTACACTTCCCACTGTGATCAATATATATTTTTTCATCCGTTCCGTTCTGTTTTTAATCGATATTCGCGTTCAGTTCCTGTCCGCAGTATTTACAGTATATCGCATTTTCTTCATGTCCTTTTTTCCCGCAATGAGGGCATACGCGCTTGTTTTTACGCTTATTCCCTTCGTCAATCATCGTTGCCGATACAATGCCTGTAGGCACTGCTATAATGGTATAGCCCAACAACATAACCACGGCGGAAAGGAAACGTCCCAAAGGAGTAATCGGAGTGATATCTCCGTAGCCTACCGTAGTCATTGTTACAATTGCCCAATAAATACTGTTGGGAATATTATTAAACGCCGAGTCGGGAACATTTCCTTCTACCATATACATAATGGTTCCGATAGCGGTAACCATAATTACCACGAAAAAGAAAAAAACCAATATTTTATTGAAACTCTGTTTCAGAGAGTGCAACAGCAGATTTCCTTCCGCAAGGAAAGAGAACAACTTGAATACACGGAAAATACGGATTAATCGGAAGGCGCGGATGACGAGGAAATAGCGTGAACCCGGGAAAAAGAATTCCAGGTAAACGGGCAGGGTAGCGAGTAAATCCACAATGCCGAAGAAACTGAAAATATACTCCTTCGGGCGGGGCGAACAATAAATACGCACCAAATATTCAAAGGTAAAAAAAGCGGTGAGCACATACTCCGTTATTTCAAGGCCCCACGCAAATTGAGGAGGCACAGAATGCAGACTTTCTATCACCACAATAAAAACACTAAAAGAAATGCAGCAAATTAAAGCCACATCAAAAGTCTTTCCCCAAAAGGTATCCGATTCGAAGATGATTTCGTATAATTTCTCCTTCAACTCTTTATTTGCCAAAAAGTTGCGGAAATAACCGATACCATTTTCCATCCAATTATATAACTTTTTCATCACTATATAAACTTTTTGTAGCGCAAAAGTAATAATTTATAAGAGTTTTAGTGGCATATTTGTTTGCAATCTAAAATATTAGCCCTATTTTTGCAGAGACTATATACTCGAAAACTTAAAAAACGGGCAAAAGACTCATGAAGAAATCTGTTATTATTTTATGCATTTTGTTATGCCTTGCTGATACTTTCTGTTTAGCTGCATCCCGCAACCCTCAAAAAGAACAACGTTATAAAGTGGCCGTATGCGACTGGATGATATTGAAACGCCAAAAAATAGGTTCCTTCCAATTGGCAAAAGAACTCAACTGCGATGGAGTGGAAATAGACATGGGAAGCCTTGGAAAACGCGAAATGTTCGACAATAAATTGCGTGATCCTCACTTCCAACAATTATTCAAAGAGAAATCTCAAGAATTCGACATTGAAATAGCTTCTCTCGCTATGTCGGGATTCTATGGACAGTCTCTTGTAGCGCGCGACAATTATATCGATTTGGTAAAAGACTGCCTGCTGAGCATGAAGGCTATGGGCGTAAAAGTCGCATTCCTTCCGTTAGGTGTGGCATGCAATTTGAATGTACACCCCGAGCTCCGGCCGGAAATAGTAAAACGATTAAAAGTGATAGGCGACATGGCTGCCAAGGAAGGGGTGGTGATAGGTATAGAAACTTCTCTCGATGCAAAAGGGGAGGTGGCTCTTCTGAAAGAGATCGATTCGGAGGGAATTAAAATATATTTCAAGTTCCAAAACCCGTTAGAAGCCGGACGCGACTTATACAAAGAGTTGAAGATATTAGGCAAAGACCGCATTTGCCAAATACACTGTACGGACACCGACGGAGTGAATCTTCCGGATAATGACCGAATCGACATGAAGAAGATAAAGAAAATACTCGATAAAATGAACTGGAGCGGATGGCTGGTAGTAGAACGCTCCAGAGATACATCCGACGTGCATAATATTAAAAAGAACTACGGAACCAACGTAAACTATTTAAAAAGCATCTTTCAGCAATAACTATATATAACATGAACGAAGCGACAGATCATATCGACAATGAGCTGTTTAGACGAATGAAGCAGGGAGACCGTGCTGCTTTTACATCTATCTACGAAAGATATAACAAAATGTTGTATCTCTTGGCATCACGTTATCTGCAAAACAGTTCGATGGCCGAAGATGCAGTGCAGCAGGTATTTACTCGTTTATGGGAATTCCATTCCGAGATCTATGTAGGCCTAAACGTGCGCAATTATCTGTTTACAATGATGAAAAACTATATACTCAATACGATCCGGAATGAAAACAACGCCATCGAAAAGAATTATCAAATAGCTTATTCCGAACCTTTTTATGAGGATACTCTAATCGAGAAAATCGAAGAAAAAGAATTAAAAGGCATTTTGAACAGGGCCATATCGCAGCTCCCCGAACAAAAAAGAATGATTTGTTTAATGAAAATGGAAGGGAAATTAACGAATCAAGAAATTGCCCAAAAGCTTAATCTATCGGCCAATACAGTAAAAACACATTATTTTCAAACCATAAAAATGTTGCGTTCCATATTATGCAACATGTTAACTATTGTTACAGCACTCATACTTTTTACATAGTTATGTGTCTATTAATATAGTTTAGGGTAGGTATTAGTGAATTTAAGATATGGGTAATAATGAAGATATAATATTAAAAGACGTGCTGAAAGGAACAACAAACACCACGGAGATGTCTGAAATCGTAAAATGGCTTGCCACAAATGAAGGGCAGGACTTTCTATCCAACGATATAGACGAATCCATCAAGTCGCTTCTGCAAGGGGACGACAGTTTGTTTGCGCCTATGGTTCCGGTTCCGTCCGAGAAGATACTCGCCCGCATCAACCACCGAATTCGTTTTCAAAAAGTGCTTCGTAGAGTACGGAACATCGCGGCGATCGTAATTCCCATTACCTTGCTGGCAGGATTCATTTTATATGCAAGTTCACACCGTTCGGCCGGTAAAGAGGAATATACGGAAATATATGTACCGAAAGGGGAACAAAAGAAAATTGCTTTCGAAGATGGGCCTCGGGCTTATCTGGGCTCCGATACAAAACTCCGATACCCGAAAAACTTTGCGTCTGAAGAAAGGAAAATATATTTGGAAGGAGAGGGATACTTTATGGTGGAAAAAAATCCCGACCATCCGTTCATTATAGAGATGAATGAAGCAGTAGTCAAAGTATTAGGCACTTCTTTCAATGTAGAAGCTTATCCGGAAAATAATAATATCACCGTGCAATTGGATGAAGGGAGCATTAAACTTACCTCTTCCAATCAAAAAGAATATTTGATGGTTCCGGGAGAAAAACTTACTTACAACCGCAAAAGCGGAGATTGCGTTATTACTCAAATAAATAATACTCCCTTATTAAAGATTTGGGAAAACCAGGCATTTTCATTCAATAATGCGCCCCTTCGTGAAGTATTGGAAACATTAGAGCATTGGTATGATGTTGAATTCCAGACAGAAGATCCTAACGTATGGAATTACTCTTACACATTCCAATCCGACAGAAGTTCTTTAAAAAATATCTTATCGGATATGGAAAAAGTGTCACCCGTAGTATTCCAATCCGAAGGAAAAGTAATAAAAATCTCTATGAAATAAAAAAAGTGTGTATCTTTACGCACTGAATGAGCACACGTTTACTTGATTTCAAGGGGAATGATCGTCCATACAAAATTCTTTTTGTATTATTAATGATCATAGCAAGTGTCGGTAACTTATCGGCGCAAAATATTACGCTGAATTTTCAAAAAGTGAAAATGAGCGAAGTAATGGAGGCCATTAGCGAACAGACCGGTTTGCAATTCGTCTATAGCCAGCCGATAGTCAATCCCAACCAAATAATCAGTATTCAAGTAGAGGAAGAAGAACTGGATTATGTATTGAAGACTCTTTGCGGAAGAGAATTGGATTACGAAATCAACGACGGAAAAATCTACCTTAAACCCCATACAGGGCGCGGCAATATGGAAGTATCCGGACAAATTACAGGTTCCAACGGCGAACCTATTATCGGAGCAAATATTCATATTGCGGGAAGTGAAAGCGGCACTATTTCCGATTTCGAGGGATATTATTCCATTGAAGTACCTCCCGACAAAAAGATTTCCGTTTCTTACATCGGATACATCACACAGACTATTACACCGAAGGATGAATTATTAAATATTACTTTGCAAGAAGATTACCAAACATTGAACGAAGTAGTAGTGGTGGGTTATGGTTCGCAAAAAATGATAAATATTACCGGTTCCGTATCGACTTTGACTGTCGATAATATCGATTATCTGCCGGTGTCCACCCTTGCCGAAGCGATGGAAGGACAGTTGAACGGGGTTAGCGTAGAGAAAGCGAACGATCGCCCCGGTACATTTCCAACCCTTAACATCCGCCATGCCAACCGATTGAATAATCTCTCAAGTGCCAACCTCGCCAACATTCCTTTAGTAGTTATCGATGATATGATTCAGCTCAGCCAAACCGGTTCGCCCACTTTGGAACAATTCAACCTGCTCGATTTGTCCGAGGTGGAAAGCATCACGGTTTTGCGTGACGCCAGTGCAGCCATTTACGGCTCGCGGGCTTCAGGCGGTGTGGTCTTAGTTAAAACCAAACGCGGCAAATTCGGCCGGCCCAAAGTCAGCTACTCCGGCAAATTAGCTTACAACGACGCCATCAGCCACAGCAAAGTGCTGACAGGAAGCGATTACGGACGTTTTGCCAATTCTTATACGGTAGGAGCCGGACTGGCAAATGGTCATTCCGATATGAAGAATCTATTCAGTGAGGACGAGATAAGACTGCTCGATAACTTAAATTATAACTGGTTAGACAAAGCGTGGAAGTATTCGTTGACACATAATCATTCGGTAAACGTAAGCGGCGGTACGGATAAAATTACTTATTTCGCCGGTGTCAGTTACTTCAATCAGGGCGCAAACTTGGGAGAAGTCGATTACAAACGTTTCACATATCGCACAGGTCTGGACATTTCCGTATTCTCCAATTTGAAGTTCTCCGCCTCCTTAGCCGGAAACACAGGTGATAAGGAAACGACCTTTGCCAATGGAGCACGTTTCAATGCATACGGCGGTCAGGCAAGTCGCGAAAGTGAATATAGGGTGTTGCATCATATGCCTCACCATGTTCCTTGGAGCGTTACGTTGACCGACCCACAGGGAATCCGGCAAGAATACTGGGTAGGACCCACTGCAAACACTTACCGGACTCCGTCGTGGAGCAATAGCAGCATCACCTCTTGGAACTACTTTGCCCAGCAACAAAACGGTTCTTACAGCATAGATGAAAACAACAGTTGGAACGCCAACTTTTCTTTAGTTTACAATATACCTTCTATAAAAGGATTATCATTGAAAGCTACGTATGCTACTACTCGCTCCAACAACGTCAATGAACAGGTGAGTCTGCCTTATAAACTGGCTTATCTGAAAAGTCCGAACCAGCAAGACAAGCATCTGGAAAGTGAATGGGAAGCAAAGACAAGTAATTATCAAATACGAGACTTTACTTCCAACTCTCAAATCCGTTTTTACGATCTGAATACTATCAGTACGCAGATAAACGCTTATATCAATTACGAACGCACCTTCGGTGCACACACTATCGAAGCTATGGGTTCGATAGAACGTGCCGAAATGTCGTACAGCTCCCGCCAATTGGTTTACGACGGACTGCCGGCGGATGCCGCCGATTTGTTCAGAAGGGTAGGGAATTCCGCACTCAGCAACTATCTGTCCACTTCCAACAGCGTAAGTACAAGGGGAGAAACCGGCGCTTTATCTTACTTGGGACGTATCAATTATAATTATGCCAATAAATATCTATTACAGTTTATTTTCCGTTCTGATGCTTCTACCAAATTCGCACCGGAAAACTATTGGGGCTTTTTCCCCGGAATATCGGCAGGATGGATTATGTCGGCCGAACCTTGGTTCAACAAGCAACTCGCATGGATAAACTATTTAAAGATACGGGCTTCGTGGGGACGGACGGGACGCGATAACGTAAATATGTGGCAATGGAAACAATTCTATAATGTTCGGAGCGACGGCGTGCAGTTTGGCCCTAATGGCGGACAAGCTTCGGGAGCTTTACAACCGGGAAGAACGCCGAACCCCAAACTGAAATGGGATACTACGGATAAATTCAACTTAGGACTCGACGTGCGCTTTTTCGATGAACGGCTTGATATCAAACTGGATTTTTATTACGATATCAATGACCGTATCCTGAATAAGAAAATGGCCGGACAAATAGGCATCCCTATTTATGCCGGAGGCGCTTATGCCGAAGAAAATTACGGGCGCATCGATACCTATGGCGCCGAACTCAGTGCTAACTGGCAAGATAAGATAGGACAATTGAACTATTACATAGGAGTAGACATCGGTCTGGATGGGAACCGTATAAAGAAATGGCCGGCCGATTTACGTTACAACCAATATCCCGCAAGCGGTGAATGGAGCGAGGGGATGTCGACGATCCTTCCCTCATGGGGATTTAAAGTATGGAAAGGTACTTCGAATGGAGACGGTATTTTACGCACCCGGGAGGATATCGACAACTATTGGGATTATCTGACGGAACACGCCCATGCTGCCGGCACTTCTCCGGCTTATTTCGGAAACGAGAAAGAAAATATCCGTTTGGGTATGTTGGCTTATCAGGATATTGGCGGCGAAATGGTAAACGGTGTTCAGCAAATAGCGAACGGACGCATTGAAAAAGAACAGGATTATACCCGGTTATGTAATAAAGACCGGAGCTACGGCTTCACTACCCGTTTAGGCGGACATTGGAAAAACTTGTCTTTCAATGCTGTTATCTTCACTTCGTGGAGTGGTATACGCTTTATCGACCGCATTGATATCAAAAGCGGAAACGGCAATATGCTATGGACTCCCGATTCGTATTGGAAGGATATGTTTGATCCGGAAACCAATCCCGGTGGAAAATATCCTAATGTAGGCACTAACCGCCAGATTGACGGATCTGTGATTTCACCTTCCGATTTCTGGACGATAAATACTTTACGCTGTTATGTAAAGAATCTTGGAATTTCTTATACTTTACCCAAACATTGGCTGTCGCCGGCACGAATAGAATCGGCCACCGTCAGTCTTTCGGGCAACAACTTGTGGGATTTCTACAATCCGTATCCCGACCACTACCGCAACATGTATGACAGTTCGTACAGCGATTATCCAACATTGCGCACTTGGTCATTCGGTATAAAACTAACTTTTTAATAAAACCGCCGTGTTATGAAAACCTTTTTTCACCATATCCGCATCTTCTTTTATTCGCTTCTTCTTTTGGGAGCATCCGCTTGCAGCGAATCTTTTTTAAAGGATATGGAAAACTATGGCTCTTACGGAAACGAAACGTTTAACTCCGAAACTATGGTAACCGATTACGTAAATACCTTATATGCACGCGCATTCCGCGGTTACACCATACCCGGCCAGACCCTGTTGGGGTTGTGGGTCGACCGTAACAATCTGACCACCGAAAGATGGGGAATGAGCGAATGGATAGACCCAACTGTAATTCATTATACTTCTGCCTTCGATGCCACCCACCTGATAAATTATTTCGGTTCTGCTTTGGGAACCAGTGCCGGTAACACTCCTTACACCCGCATTCGTAATGGAAATCTGCTCCTTGAAGAATTAAAGACTTCCACTATTTCGGAGACGGCCAAAAATTACGCACGGGGACAAGCACTTTGTTTGCGGGCCATGCAACTGTTCGATTTAGTTCGTACTTATGGATCTGTTCCTATCGTCACCAAAGTATTGAACGCTACCGTTGCCGGCAAAGATGAACGACTTCCGCGAGCCTCGGTTACCAAGTGTGTAGAACAAATCATCCGTGATTTGGACGAAGCAGCCTCTCTGCTACCCCTAGACTGGGCAGCTTCCGAATACGGACGTCTCACCAGTGGAGCTGCATTGGCTTTAAAAAGTCGCGTGTTACTTACCTATGCAAGTCCTATCTTCAACAGAGATTGGGACAATCCCGACAATAAACGATGGGAGCTCGCTCTTGAAGCGACATTAGCTGCACAGAATGCTCTCACTTCCAATGGATTGGATGGATGTAAGAATGCCAAAGAGTGGGCAAACATGCTGGTATCCAGCAACAACAGCTTTCACAAAGAAGCCATCATTGTAAAGTTGTTGACCGATGTACAAGGTAGCGATAACGAATACAATGGTTGGGAACGCGCTCTGCGTATGCCTTCACAAGAAGGTCTGAACGGATATGCAGCTCCTATAGAAATCATTGATGCTTTTCCTATGGCGGATGGAAAACGCCCGTCGGACAAAGTCAAGATAGCCAAAGGTTCCAAATCATTCTTCCTTGACAGAGACCCTCGTTTTTATCGGACTTTTGCATTCAACGGAGTGAAATGGGGATATAACGGCCATCCGGATGATGTCATATGGGGATACCGATGGCAAGCAAGCAAACTTGCATACGGTTACAGCGATCAAAACCAAATAGAAAGTCCGGCTTTTGTCCGTAAAATGAGTAGTATCGAAACGTCTCCTACTGAAAACTTTGCGTATTCAAGTACAGATATCTACGAAAACCGTTATGCAGAACTCATTCTGAACCTGGCCGAATGTTACGCCGCAACCGGTCATCCGGATGAAGCTGTAAAATGGTTGGGAGAGATACGCAAAAGGGTAGGGATACCTGCCGGAAAAGACGGAACTTATGGAATAGGCATGCTTACAGACCGCCACCAAGCCCTGGAAGCTTGTCTTTATGAACGCCAAATTGAATTGGCTTACGAAGGAAAACGTTTCTGGGATGTGTGGCGATGGTTACTTTATGATGGTGGGCAAGGAGAGGGGCTGAAGCTAAGCGATGTAAACACCTGTACGGCATTAGGTATCACTCCTTTAAATGGAACACATCGTACTTCTTTATATGTAGACGTGCTGCCGGGTAATTATATAATAGGAGAGAAAGATCCCCTATTATCAAAGCGTTCCGATATAATGGCCGATCCGGATGCAGAAAATTTTAAAGAACAACTAATTAAGCTACACCATTTTTGGGAAGAATATTTTTGTTATGGAAAACCCGACATTCCTGCCGACAGAGATAAAAACAACAATCCGGTAACCATTTTTTGGCACGCAAACTACTATATCCACGGACTGGGAAGTATCGTATTAAACAATAATTCCTGGTTGGGTCAAACCATCGGATGGAAAGACCAGAATGGAGTAGACGGCACTATTGGTTGGCAAGACGATGAAGAATTACAAATAGAATAGTCCATAACATTTATAAACTTATCTTCTCGGTTCAATGATAATGTTAAATTTTACATGTATAGTTATACCATATTATATATATAGTAACTATTAATTCCCCCTTTTAGTGTTAACAGCACTTATCCAACTTTATTTATATACAAAAAAACCTCCTTCTAAACCCCGAAATTCGCCCAAGATTATAAAAAAATGCGGTAAATAAAAAAATATTCGCATTTTCCATCACCCGTTTTGCCGTTTCATGTGTCTATTATTAGTGAATGTAACTAAAACATTTCTGTTTAACTTTAAATTTAATTAGTATGAGGCACAAGATCCTTCTTGTATTATTCGCTGTCATGACGATAATGGGAAGCGCCATAGCGCAAACCCGAAGCGTGACTGGCCAAGTAGTCGATGAAAACGGGGAACCCATCATCGGCGCCAACATCAAAATCGTGGGAAGTCCCACGGGTACTTATCAGCGTAAAGGGCTAATTTAAAATGAAATACAGATTATTTTGGTTACAAAAGAACTATTATAAGGCGAAAGCAAATTAAAAACATATATGTTTAACTTTAATAATTAATCTATGAGAAAAAAATCATTTATCATTCCTCTTAATGATAACTTGTTACGAAGAGGAAAGAATGGTGCTCTATGGTCATTTACTGTAGGTATACTGTTTTTGGCTTCTTGTAGCAAAGGTGCTGATTGCGATGAGTCATTCTCGAGTTCCGTCCAGAATGCCACGATGACTTCTCCAAAGTCTGAGTCTATCAGTTTCACTACGAAAATTAATTCAGATGGAAGCGAAAGTGTTCAAGTATCATGGCCTGTAGTTCATGGAGCCGGTGGTTATGAATATGAAGTCATTAATGTAACCGATCCTGATGAAATGGAGGTAACTGTCCCCAAAGACACAGTGGATGGAACTTCATTCTTGTTCGACAAAGCTGAAGACACTAACTTTGAAGTTCGCGTAAGATCATTGGGAAATCCTCGACAGAACAACAAAGAAGCTACAGAGGCCACTATAGTAAACTATTCTACTATTATTCCGGCAGTAATTGTTCCGCAAGGCCAAGATATGATTGCTTTTATTAACAGCAATTTAGGTGATGGGTCTACAGAACAAGCCTTTGAACTGGAAGCCGGCGGACAGTATGAACTGAATGAACCGCTCGATTTCGGTAATCGTCAAATCATCTTACGCGGTAACAAAAAGAACCGTCCGGTCATCACTTATGGAGAAAAAGGAGTGATTCGCACAGGTAATGGTTTGAAACTTAAATTCATTAATTTCGATTGTACAGCTCAGGCTAAACCTTTAAGAGGAGTTGTAGAATGTTCCGTAGAAGGAGAGGCTAGCTTGGAAGGTCCTAACTTCGGTTACCTCGATCAAGGTTATGTGTTGCAAAATCCAATAGTCATGCAAGAATGCTGGTTTAAGAATGTAAACTTCGGCTTATTCCATACCGGTACTACTGCTTGGATGGTAAGAGACGTACGGGTAATGGACTGTATCGTCCAACTTAAATGCGATGGAAAAGCATTTGGTGATGGTTCTGTGATCGGTTCTTGTAAAGCAGCAGATTATAAAAACGGAAGTCAAACTTGGACTTGTGGTATTAGGGATATTACTATTAAGAACAGTACATTCTACAACATCGTATCCAATAGCAAAAACCGTTTCTTCCGTTTCAATAACAAAGACTTGAAACGTTCATTCGGTGTTCAGGACGGTTCGGCTACCATTGAAAATTGTACTTTCATCAAGACCTTTGACGGCAAAGAGTTCGGTAACAATACCCCGAATACTAAAGAATATAAGATTTCGTTCAACGGCAACATTTGTTACGATGTATTCCGTTTGCAGAAATTTATTCAAGGAAATTGTACATTAACGGTAGACCAAACTAAAAATACCATTTACGGTATCACGAACTCCGTAGACGGCACAGACAAGTCTAAGTACGCAACAGAAGAAACTATCGCTTTTGAGCAAACCGACCTTACCAAAGAGCTTGATTTGACTCAGCCTAACGGTGGTTTAAATCTGAAACCCGTATCCGGCACTATTTCTACGACTATCGGTGATCCGCGTTGGCTCAACTAATTAAACTAATCATTAATATTAAGACTATTAATAATGAAACAACATAATATATTCAAGATGTGTTTGAGCATGTTACTTGCCCTGTTTATGGCAGTACCGGCTTTGGCTCAAACAACTTTTTCCGGTGTGGTTGTCGACGAAAACGAAGAACCGGTGATTGGCGCATCCGTTAAGGTAGCAGGAACCACAACGGGTACCATTACAGATCTGGATGGTAAGTTCAGCGTAAAAGTTCCTGCAGATGGCGTCGTTGAAATCTCTTTTATCGGATATATTACCCAAAAGATTACTAAGTTCACTCCCAATATGAAGATTGTCCTCAAAGAGGATACTCAGAATATGGAGGAGGTAGTCGTAGTAGGTTACGCCACACAGAAGAAAGCACACTTAACAGGTTCTGTAGCAACTATCCCGGTAGAAGACATTCAAGACCTCTCTGCCGGTGGTTTGGCAAGTATGTTAAGAGGATTGGTTCCGGGACTTAGCGTTAGCGGTGGACAAACCCGTCCGGGCGAAAACGCAAAAATTTATATCCGCGACACCAATTCATTGGATGAAGTAGGTTCCACAGCCCAAGAGCCTCTGTTTGTCATTGACGGATTCATTTACCCGAACGATGTAAAAGTAGGTAACATTCGTCAGAACTTGGGTGCTGAGGCATTCAACAACCTCGACCCTTCAACGGTAGAAAGTATTTCCGTATTGAAAGATGGTTCGGCTGCCGTGTATGGTGCCCGTGCAGCTAATGGTGTTATCTTGGTAACAACCAAGAAAGGTAAACTTGGCAAACCGATGATTTCATATAGCGGTAACTTTGGTTTTACCGATGAAGTGGCTCGCCCCGATATGTTGAGTACATATGATTACGGACGCATCTACAATGCAGTAGTAGCTGCCGATCCATACAAGATTAGCAATATGAACCTCCGTACGGAATTGTTCCAAGCTGATGAGTTGGAAGCGATGAAAAAACTCAATTACGATATGCTCGACAAATATTGGGAAACAGGAATCACCATGAAACATTCTGTAAATGTGAGCGGTGCTACTGAAAGAGCTAATTACTTTGCAAGCATCGGCTATTTTGAACAAGAGGGTAACTTAGGCCGCCTCGATTACGATCGTTGGAACTATCGCGCAGGCGTTGATTTAAAGATCAGCGACTGGGTAAAAGTCAACCTTGCCATATCAGGTGACTACGGTGAGAAAAACAAACCTTTAATCAAGATTGGCGGTAGTAATATTGAAAAAGATTACAATTTGATGCTGACTCGTCCGGGATATATTCCTGAATATGTAAACGGACTTCCTGTTATAGCCATGGGTCCTGCAAACGGAAATCCAAGCAACGACCAGTTGTATCATTTTGCCACATTACAAGAGAACGGAGACTACAGCGAAACCAAAAATCAAAATACCACCATCAATGGTAGTTTGAGCTACGATTTTGGCTGGAGTAAAATATTGAAAGGGTTGAATTTACGTTTCTCTTATTCTAAAACCATCAATACCGATAAAGGCAATGAATATGCAACCGATTTCACCGTTTACCAAATGTTGGAACGTAGCGGTAGCGGTAACCACCTCTATACTCCGGTAGACGGACAAGACTATGAGTCATTAATGGTAGAAAGCAATTTCAATCCTAAAAAGATTGCTAATGGTGACAGATCCTATTTGTCACGTAACACCGTCCGTACCGACAGTTACCAGATGAACTTTACGGCATCATATAACCGTGAATTCAAACAACATGCTGTAAGCGCTCTCTTCTCTATCGAAAAATCCGAAACCGAGAGTGAATATTTATATGCCAAGAGATATGACCCGTATCCATTTACTACAGGACAATATAATTCTGCTACCGGTGAAAACGATGCGAACTTTACCCGTTCCGAATCGGGAACGCTCTCTTACATCGGCCGTATCAATTATGCTTACGCCAACAAATATTTGTTAGAGGTATTGCTTCGTTCGGATGCGTCCACCAAGTTTGCTCCTAAAAACTACTGGGGAACATTCCCGTCTGCATCTGCGGGCTGGATCGTATCAGGCGAAAACTGGTTCCAAGAGAAAGTGAAAGGAATTGATTATTTGAAAATACGCGGATCATTCGGTTTGACCGGTCGTGACAATACCGCTCCATGGCAATGGATGCGTATCTTCAGCCAGGATGCTTATCGTGGTCCGATATTCGGTGAAACTTCTACGGGTAGCTCTTTGCCTCGTATTACTATCAACAAAAATAATTCTGCCGTAAACTCGGATGTCCATTGGGATAAATCGTATAAGGCAAACTTGGGTATTGATATGAATATACTTGATAACCGTTTAGCCATCACTTTCGATGCTTACCGTGAATGGAACCGTGACATGTTGATGAAAATAGCCCAAGATGTACCTTCGACCGTAGGAACTCAAAGTGCGGATGTCAATCTTGGTGAAATGGATAACTGGGGTTATGAATTAAGTTTAACTTGGAAAGACAAGATTGGTAAAGACTTCAAATACCGTATCAACTTGAACACCGGTTATTCTGACAACCGCGTATTAAATATGGACTTCAATAATGATTACACTTTCCGCCAAATCCGGTATAAAGGTCGTACCGATGTCGGTTCCTGGGGTATGCAATGCATCGGAATGTTCCGCAGTTTCCAGGATATCGAAGAGTATTTCGACCGCTATATGGTTACAGGTGAGGATGCTAACGGAAACAAAATTTACGGAAAATACCTGGGTAAGGATAAATCGGATATTCGTCCGGGTATGTTGATTTATAAAGACGTACGCGGCGCTAAACAAGAAGATGGCACATACGCAGGTCCTGATGGTATCGTTGACAAAGATAACGATGTAGTTCGTTTGTCAAACCGCAGCAATCCTTACGGTTTCACTGTAAACTTGGGCGCCGAATATAAAGCCTTTTCTATTTCTGCGCAAATCAGCACAAGTTGGGGTGGTTACAGCTTTATTCCGAGCAGTGCACGCAAATTCTTGTATAATAAAGAACTTTCTAATCTGCCTTCCATCTGGAATCCGGACAATATGTTCGTTTACCAGGATATCTACGATGCGGGAGGCAATCTGCTTATGGCGGAAAACCGCAACGGTAGCATGCCGAACCTTGCTTATGAAGACGTTAACGGAATGGATTCTTCGTTCTGGAGAGTAAGCGGTACTCGGGCTTCTCTCAACAACCTGACTTTGGCTTACAAACTTCCGTCGGAATTGCTGAAGAAAGTAGGTATCGCAAGTTGCCGTGTAAATGTAACCGGACAAAACTTGCTGAGCCTTTACAACCCATATCCGGACAACTTCATGGATCCGATGTGCGACTTCGGCAAATATCCTGTCTTAAGAAAGTTCACCGTAGGATTGAATGTTACATTCTAATGCAAGTATGTTAAATTTTAAATGAAAAGTAATAATGAAAAATAGCACAATAAAATTGTTAGGCATAGGATTGGTATCCTCACTTGCTTTTACAGCTTGTAGCGACCAGTTTCTGGAGGACAAAAAGAACTATGATAACGTAAACCCCGGCATCTACGACTATTATGAAGGTGCTTACGCACGTGTAAGTGATGCATACGGCTGGACATTACCTAACTGTAACAAGAATGCCGACTGGAAATACAACTCAACAGGTTTGGCAGATGACCAAGCAAAGAGCACAGAGGAATTTACCGGTTTCGGAGCTTTCGTAGATCCCAAAAAGAAACTAACAACACTTGATTCCCCCACCGTTCCCGATTATTACATGGGTGACGCATCGAACATTCAGAACTCTGTATACGGACGTATTCGTAACATCAACGAAATAATCGACGGAATCTCAAACAGCAAGTTGGAGGAAAATTATAAAAACGAATTTTTGGGCCAAGTCTATTTCTTGCGTGCCTGGTGTTATTATCAGTTGGTAAAATGGTACGGAGGCGTGCCTTTGGTAAAGACTATGATTGATCCTACTGAAGATGCGCATACACCCCGTTCTTCAGCCAAAGAATGTATCGAATTCATTTTGGATGATTTACAAAAATCAGCAGATATGTTGAGAGAAGCTACCGGAAACGGCGGTTGGAAATCAAGTAGTGATTGGGGCCGCATTACCACCGGTACTGCCTTGGCACTGAAAGGCCGCGTGTTGCTGTTGTGGGCAAGCCCGCTCTTCAACCGTGCTAACGACCAATCTCGTTGGGACAATGCCTACACGCAGATGAAAAATGATTTGCCGGCTATTCAAGCTTGCGGATACGGCTTTTACAATGAAGGAAATAATGTAAACGGATCCACTTATGCCAAGATATTTACTCAGGTAAAAAGTCCGGAGAACGTATTTGTAACCATCCGTAGCTCTATCGATCCGGATGAAAATGGTTACTATAACTTGTGGGAAGAATATATCCGCCCGAAAAACGCAGGCGGTAAAGGTAATATCGCTCCGTCACAAACAATGATCGACTTGTTTCCGATGAAAGACGGTAAAAGACCTTCTACTTATAAGGCTTATAACAAATTGCCGGCTTCAGACCATGCGTATGTAAATGCGTATCCGTTTATGGACCGCGATCCACGTTTCTATCGTACCTTTGCATTCCCCGGTTTCCGTTGGGCATACAATGGCGATCCGACTCAAAACGATCCCAAAAACCCATCGTACAACAGCGGTAAGAATTATGAATTGTGGAGTTATGTATGGTATGTGGAGGAAAACGCTGCAGGTAATCCGGAAAGCGGAGATTCATATGCCGCCGATAATTTGTTGAAGAACAATAGATCTGTATATTTGCGTAAACGCTCGGATGATGCAGATTTAGGTACTCCGTTATACGATTATAAGCCTATCTATAATTCCAGTGCAAGTGCATTCCGTTATTCAGGAGCTCCTTACATTGAACTTCGCTATGCAGAAGTTTTACTTAACTTTGCCGAAGCTGCTTGTATGGCAGGACATATGGACGAAGCCATTGAACAAATTAAGGCTGTGCGCATGCGTGCCGGCTACACAGGCGATTGCGGTTTGTCCGGAATCGGTAGCGATAAACCCACATGTATGTCGGCCATTCTCTACGAACGCCAGATTGAGTTCGCATACGAAGGAAAACGTTTCGATGACTTACGCCGTTGGATGTTGTTCGACGGTGGAGCAACACTGGTCGACGGTGCGCCTTCGTCATGGGCACCCACAGGCTGGGGAGGCAACACATGCACTTGGTTAGGCTTCACTCCACTAAACGGTCAGCGCCGTGAAAGTTTGGAATACCGCACAGCTGATAATTACGGCATCGGCGGAACTGGAACTAAGGAAGACGATGACCCACTTGTTAAAGCCGGTGTTGAACGTTGTGCTGCAGTTGACTTAACAAAAACAGACTTGGATACTCAATTGCAAACATTAAGAGATTGGTATGAGAACCACTTGGTATACAAGATGAAGAAAGGTGACGGCCGCGAAGAATCCGGTTCGGGTAACACTGATCTTTACATAGAGTTCTTACCGAGATACTACTTCTTAGGCTTAACGAAAGGAGCATTGGAGAAAGACAAGAAGATTCAGCAAACTATCGGATGGGATGACGCTGTAAAAGCAAAGGGTACATTTGATCCATTGGCTGAATAATCATAAACTTAATTCATTATTAAGTAAAAACGCATATTTTTTATTTTTTCGGGTTTTAAATTGTGGGAGGGCTGCGCCGGGAGGCGCGGCCCTTTCAGCTTTATCCGTTAAACGTAAGAAAATAGCGACCCTTATTCCCTTCATCATTTGCGCTGTTCCGGATAAGCGAAATAATTGTTTCCCCTATCTTTAACTTCTTGAATATAACTTCGATAGGTTATCCGGCAGATTGTTACTTTTGGACAACATTATATTGGGGTTGTCCAAAATTCCGATTAAAATGTTCAACTTAGAAAACCGTACACTTGTTACGTTCATTATATTTTTAATTTCTACTGTCACTACCACCACTCATGAAAAAGCTTTGTACACGAGGTTTCATAAAAAGAGTGATAGTAGTGACAGTAGAAATTAAAAATGCGGTACATGTAAGGTCTAAAATCCATTCTTCCTTATTGGCATTTCTCTTTCGCCTATAGACAAAGTGGGCCGCACCTCCCGGCGCAGCCCGCTCTTCTAATTTAAAAACCCGAAAAAATAAAAATATGCTGTTTAACTTACCATTCGTATATTAAGTTGTTTATTCAGCCAATGGATCGAATGTACCGGGAGCACCTCCTTTGGTATAGTCTTCCCACCCAATGGTTTGTTCCAAGCTCGGATTGTTTGTTTGAGCCGACTGAGTCAAACCAAGAATGTAATAGCGAGGTTCAAACTTAATGTACAACTGGGTATTGTTAGAATCATATCCGTCTCCTTTCTTTGTTTTTCTAACTAAATACTTGTCATAGAACTCTTTCAAGTTGGCCAATTGGTCAACCAAAGGTTGTTCTTTGATATTCTTCTCACTTAAGTCTACCGCGTAAGCGTCACGTTCTTCACGCGTCATTTCCGGTGTTTTTCCACCAATAATCTTATCAGGGTTACCCGCTTCACGTTCTGCCGGTACAGCGCTTGTGAATTCCCATGTACGGCCGCTTTTCCCGTCTGTATAGTTATATTCGTCTTTTAAACGAAACTCCATATTTTCACGGCGTTGGTCGTTAAACGGTTGTACGCCTAACCAAGTACAAGTGTTTCCTCCCCAGCCGGTCAACTGTTTGGCTCCGATGCTTGCGAAATTTGCACCACCGTCGAAAAGCAACCAGCGACGCATATCCTCAAAACGCTTTCCTTCGTAAGCAAACTCTATCTGACGCTCATAAAGAATTGCAGACATGCAAGCGGCCTGATCGCCTGATAGGTTTGCGGGCAGTCCATAATTGTTAGAAGCATCATAGCCTGCGCGTGCACGAATACGTTGCAGTTGTTCAACCGCCACATCCAAATGGTTCGTCATGCAGGCAGCTTCTGCCAAATTCAGCAAAACTTCAGCATAACGGATTTCCATAGTAGAAGTCTGACAACAACGGAAACCAATAGACTTACCCTCTGTATTGAAAATGTAATTAGGAGAAGCATTCACGTCCAAATCGTCAGAAAACTTACGGATGTACATGCCATGTGCCTTATCTAACAAGTTGTCCGCGCCATAAGCGTCCCCACTCGTTGGGTCGTCGTATTTAGCAGGGTCATTGTACCAGACATAATTCCAAAGAATATATTTTTCACCGTTATAGGGGTTACAGCTTTTGCCTGTATTCGGATCACCTTTGAATCTCCAATATTCGCCTGGGAATGCAAATGTACGATAGAAGCGTGGGTCACGGTCGGCAAATGGGAATTCCGGATCATAAGTATAGCTGGAAGCTTCCAATTTTCTGTATGAATTATAAGAGGCGGGTCGTTTTCCGTCTTTCATAGGGAAAAGATCTACAATCATAGCCGACGGAGTTTTACCGGTATTACCCAATGTATTAGCTGGACGCGCACCTTGTTCCCAAAGATTATTACGTTGATAATCAGGAGTTAAATCGGGTACATATTGATTATACAAACTTACCCATACACCTTCGGGATTACCAGCCAGATCCAAAAACATCTGAGCCCATCCCGAACCGTTCACTCCCGGATTGCTTTCGTGTCCCAATCCGTAACCGCAAGCATTGATAGCCGGCAACGCTTCTTCCGTCATGAATTTGTAAGCAGTAACCCAGCGGCTTTCATCGTTGGCGCGGTTAAAGAGCGGACTGGCCCATAGTAACAACACGCGTCCTTTCAGAGCCATAGCCGTTCCTGTGGTTACGCGTCCATAATTGCTTCCACTTAGCCATTGTCCGCTTCCGCTTTTCGCCTTCAACATCCGGGCGGCTCTGTCCAAATCTTCGCAAATGAAATCGATGCAGGCTTTTGTTGAGGAACGTGGCACGACAGACTCGGAACTTGCATTGAGAACTTCCGTGATAATAGGTACGCCTCCGTAGTAACGAACCAGATAATAATAACACCATGCACGAAGGAAATAGGCTTGTCCTAGGATTTCTTCTTTCTCGCTTTCAGAAAGCGCTCCATTTGTAACACCCTCAATCACATCATTAATATTACGGATACGTCCCCATGCGTTGGCATTCAGCCCATAAGGACTTGTTCCCTGGAAATATTCAGGCGGCTGAGTAGTACCCGTAACCGTATTCATCGGCTTTTGCGGATCCACGAAACAACCGAATCCAGAATACTCTTCGGTACTTTGCGAATGATCATCCTGTAATCCCATGCTCGGAAACTGCCACAAACGAGCACCTGACGCTCCTTGAATATTCGGATTACACCAATAGTACAGATCGTTTAAACGTCCGTTGGCACCGCTGTAGTAGTCGTAAATCTCAGTTGATGTGTTATCGTAGTTTTTCTTTTCCGTAAGAAAATCATCGCTACAAGAGCTCATTGATATCGCAAGCACAGCGGTAGCACTGAGAAAGATTTTTGAATTCATATATTTTTTCATCATCATTGTTTTTTAGAAAGTAAGATTAAGACCTATAGTAAACTTTCTCAAAGTAGGGTAACTTCCATAACCTGCCATTGGATCGATATAATTGTCCGGATATGGATTATAAAGGCTCAACAAATTCTGTCCCGTTACATTTATACGACATGATTGTACGCCAAGCTTATTGACAAGCTTATTAGGCACTTTATAAGCCAACGTAACGCGGTTTAGCGTAACACGCGTACCGTTGATACGCCAGAATGTAGAAGTCTTGCTGTTTACGTCGGCATAGCGCATGTTCGGCAAATCCGCATTGCGATTGGCGGCCATCAGCAGGTTGCCGGAAGCATCGTAAATATCCTCATAAACGAACATATTATCCGGATTCCAGAATGAAGGCATGTTAATGTATTCCAAGTTTTTCCAGCCGGAGTTCGATCCGTCGTTCGGCGTCAGGGATTTCGAATCAACAAAGCTATAGCCACCCCAACTTGCGTTAAGCTGTGCGGAAATAGAGAAGTCTTTGTATTCGGCACTCAAGTTGGTAGTGAAATGATAAGGATTGTTACGATGAGAGAGTTGTACCTTGTCGTCCGCCTCACTTACGATTCCATCGGGCCCTCCGTAAGTGCCATCCGCTTTTTTAGTACTACGGACATCTTTATAAATCAACATACCCGGACGCACTTGATCTTTGGTCATACCCATGTAAGAGGTAATATTGTATTTTTCGAAATATTCCTCGATATCCTGGAAGCTACGGAACATACCAATGCATTGTAATCCCCAAGTACCCATGTCAGTACGGCTGTTCTTATGAATCTTCAGATACATGTCGTTGCCGGTTTCCCAATCCATTAATAACACTTTATTGTCTGATAAGCCCGTTTGTAATTGTACTCTATATTTAAAATCCTTACCAATCCTGTCGCGCCAAGTTGCGGAAAGCTCCACACCGTAGCTATCCATTTTACCATAGTTTTGTGACGCGGAAGAGGTTCCCACTGTACTCGGAACAGAACCTGAGAAGGCTAACAACATATCTCTGTCCCATACGTAATAAGCATCGATATTAAATGCCAATCGATTATTCAATGTATTGAAGTCTAAACCGAAATTAGCTTTGTATGATTTATCCCAATGTACATCACGATTTACTGAAGCATTACCGTTAGGAATAGTTAAGTGACTGCCTGCGGGAGGATTTCCAGTTCCGATAATGGCACCTTTATCTCCTGCAACAGAGTAAACCGGCATCCATTGCCATGCAGCGATGTTGTCTCGACCAGTCAAACCGAATGAAGCGCGTACTTTCAAATAATCAACCCATTTGACTTTTTTCATCCATTCTTCCTCAGAGATAATCCAACCGGCGGAAGCCGACGGGAATGTACCCCAGTAGTTCTCCGGAGCAAATTTGGTAGAAGCGTCCGTACGAATCAGGAACTCTAACAGATAACGGTCGTTATAGGCATAATTGATACGCCCTACATATGACAATGTACCTGATTCACTACGCCCGAATGAGGAGCTTGTGATACCGCCGTCCGCTGAGTTGATACTGTTCGATTGTCCCGTTGAAAATTCATAAGGTTTAGTTCCCTGTCCATACAGATCCTCCGATTCACTCTCCGATTTTTCAATTGAGAACAAAGCGCTCACGCTATGTTTACCGAAATCGCGCGCATATGAGGCTGTAAAGTTAAGCTGATATTTATCCGCACGATTCATGGAACGACTAATATAGCCGCCATCCGTACCATTAGATACAGCCGCATTGTTATGACCTAACAAGAAATTAGATTCTGCATATAGCATATCTGCGTCAAAATCGTCTGTGGGAGTGTATAAATGGGCGCCACTACCTGCACGATTGGCCAAACGGTAGACATTGAATGATGTTCCGAATTCATTACTCTTCGACGTGGAAATGGATTTGGAATAGCTCAGTTTCAATTTCAATCCTTTCAGGATGTTACTCCATCCGAAGTCATATTCCAATGAACCGTTTATATATGTATTTTGAGTCATATTACGTTTATAATCGCTTGAATTCTGCAAATAACCGTAATTATAACATTGGTTTGTATTCAACTCATTGTTGGAGACACCATAATTGGCCATCGGTTTGCCATTTATTTCCTCGGGCACATATCCCGGATGGGTCAACAACATCATATAATCTTTATCGTTATTAGAGTTCTGCACTTTCATCAACGGAGTATTCTTCTTACCATAGTCACCCGATACTTGCATGGTTGCTTTCATCCATTTGCCAATCTTCAAATCTACACCGGCACGGAAATTCCAACGGTCGTAATCCAACTTACCGAGATTGCCTTCTTGATCGAAATACGAGATACTTGCAAAATAACTTGCTTTTTCGGTGGCGCCGCTCAAGTTTACGCTATGTTGCTGTGTGACGGCTGTTTTCCAATATTTGTCGAGCAAATCATAATTCAGGCTTCTCATGGCAGCCAACTCATCGGCTTGGAATAAATCGTAACGTGAATTTAAATCCGTTTCCGTAGGATCTGCCGCACGAACAGCATTCCACAAACGACCGTAGTTATAAGTATCTAACATTTTAGGAGTTGACACCGCGTCCGTAATACCAAAACTTCCGCTATACGAAATTTGTGGAGCACCTAACTTTCCCTTCTTAGTAGTTACCAAAATAACACCGTTTGCCGCACGTGCACCATAAACTGCCGCTGCCGCGTCTTTCAATACAGAAATGTTTTCGATGGAAGAAGCGTCCAAATTATTGAATGCCGTCGCGTCCAAAATAAATCCATCGATGACGAATAGGGGTTGTTGAGCCGAACTTCCGATAGCCGACATATTGTTGGCTCCACGGACATAGATGGTAGCATTCTCACCCGGGCGACTTTCACCACCGCTTACGCTTACACCGTTTACCATGCCACTTAATGCGCTGGCAATATTACCTGTAGGGATATCCTGAAGTTCTTTCATCGGAACCGATTCCACTGACCCGGTTAAATGGGCTTTCTTTTGTACGCCATATCCTACCACTACCACTTCTTCCAATTGTTGTGTATCCTCTTTTAAGACAATCCTCATATTGGGAGTGAACTTAGTAATCTTTTGGGTAATATATCCGATGAAAGAGACTTCTATGCTCTTTCCGGCAGGGATAGCCAAATTGAATTTACCATCAAAGTCGGTAATTGTACCGGTAGTAGTTCCTACTATCTTGATGGATGCGCCAATAACCGGTTCTCCGTTTTCATCAATCACGGTACCGGTATAAGTCTTTTGAGCAAAAGCCGGTACCGACATAACCAGTGCTAGCAGGATGCCCAAGCAGCATTTAAATATACTATGATGTTTCATTTGTTATAGTGTTGAATGAATGATTAATTTTATTATTTGAGCCACCGTGGATCGCCTACTGTACTTGAGATTGTACCGGTGGCCTTGAAATTCACGCCAAAGTTGGGTTGTGTAAAGTCGAGAGGTTGATCTATCGGACCTACAAATGCAGCATCTTCCTCTGTCGCATATTTTGTTTTATCCGTATTATCAACACTGTTTTTAATGCCCCAAATAGTATTGGTTGCCATATTAATGTTTTTCGTACAACCTCCCTGAATAAACTTTTGCAAACGCCATGTATCATAACAAATATTATTATTGAATGTAATTGTATAAGCGGCATTGCCAGGCGTATTATTTCCAAATTCCTTATTGTCATATACACGATAAAAGGTGTTGTCTGTAATGATGGCAGAACCTTCGGCCGTTGGAAATACGCGGTCAAGATCTTTATTATTAAAACGAATTAAACGATTCTTTCCATTCGATTGCAGATTATAGATTGTATTATTCTTCATAGTGATGTTTTTAATGCCACCATACCAAAATTGATTGCCGCTTGGAGCCTTAAATGCGTTTGAGTAACCGCAAATAACGGAACCATCTCCCCAGTGGGTACCATCATTGTCTAATTGTACGACACAATCGATAACACGTACGTCACCTACTCCCCATGAGCATGGGCCAACAGCAAAGAGACAACATTTGACGTTTTTAAAAGCACATCCTTGTATGATAATCGGATTTTGTGTGACATAACAATCCGCGAAATTATTACTTTTTCCACATATAATACCTTGGGCTTCCGCAGACAGACTCGCAGAGGGATTTGCGGATAACTCAACAACACCGTTTTTGTCGTTAATAGAGGTACAATCGAACAGAATGTTTTCAACGGTTAAACTTGTAGAAGTACGTATAACGCCATCTAACCCAACAGTTATTAATGGACGATTGGTTTCGTCACTCGTCAATGTAACCATAGATGAAGCAAAATCCAACTCTGTGTTAAGAATATAACTTCCACCGGCTTCCAATTCGAAAATATATTCCGGGTCGCCAAACTTATCCATGATCGATTTAATAGACGAAGCTATATCTCCACTTTCGATCTGTATGGGTTGCACGTATGTACTCAACGATGCAAATACAGCAGTTTCCGCATCCTTGTTATTTAGGCTCGTATTGCCGATAGCCCGAATACTTACTTCATAATGTTTGTCTCTTTCTCTAGGAAACGAAAAAGACACTCCATCCACTACATCATTATAGACTTCCTCAGGATTGGTAGGATCATTCACTATCTTTGCGATACACTCATAGCCACTCGCTCCTGACACAACGGGCCATGATACTTTTACGCTTTGTGTCCCATCCGCATTGAATACACGCGAGAAGCTAATATTCTCTTGCTTTGGAGATTCTAATTGCGAATTACTTACATCGCTTTTGAATAATTCGTTGTTTTCAAATCCTTGCTGACAAGAAGCCAAAAATAAAGCCCCTATGGCAAAAGACCATAAAACGCTTTTCTTTCCTCTTCCCCATCCATTAGGGCAAAAAGGAATCATTAGTGATTTTCTTTTCATAGATTGATTTTTTAAGTTAAACATATATGTTTACAATCGGTTTTTATGCAACTTTTATTCTGTAAAAGATGTATTCTTTTCATTTTAAATTAGCCCTTTACGCTGATAAGTACCCGTGGGACTTTTACAATTCATTTTAATTTTATAAAACCTCTTTATTATAAAATAGTGTAAAAATCATCTTATAAATCATAAAAGACTGTTAGGTGCTTATTACTTTCTCCCTTTTCGCGTGTCTATTAGCATATATTAATACAAAGAATCGACTATGAAAAAGAAGTATTTAATGGGTATAGCCATAGTCAGTATGTTGGGTTCGACTACTGCTTTTGCTCAATATCCGTCTGTTACTGCAGAAGCTGGTGCTGCATTTGCTAAAACAAAAGCAGAGTTTTACAGAAAATCAAATGAGGCATGGGAGAAAGCCCTACCTATTGTACTAAAAGAAGCTAAAGAAGGGCGACCATATATTCCTTGGGCTGCTCGTCCATATGATTTACCACAAGCTAGGATTCCGGCTTTTCCGGGAGCTGAAGGTGGTGGTATGTATAGCTTTGGAGGACGTGGAGGTAAAGTTATTACCGTTACAAACTTAAATGATAGTGGTCCAGGTTCATTCCGTGAAGCTTGTGAAACAGGTGGTGCACGTATCATCGTTTTTAATGTCTCAGGTATTATCAAACTGGAAACTCCTATCATAGTAAGAGCTCCGTATATTACTATTGCAGGACAAACGGCTCCAGGTGATGGTGTTTGTATTGCAGGAGAATCATTTTGGGTAGATACTCACGATGTGGTAGTTCGTCACATGCGCTTCCGTCGTGGTGAAACTAAAGTAACTCACCGTGACGATTCATTCGGCGGAAATCCTGTAGGTAATATTATGATCGACCATTGTTCTTGTACATGGGGATTGGATGAAAACATTTCATTCTACCGACACATGTATAATCCAAGCGAAGGACAATACGAAACAAAAGATCTGAAGCTCCCGACCGTAAATGTCACTATCCAAAATACTATTTCAGCTAAAGCATTGGATACTTATAACCATGCTTTCGGAAGTACATTAGGTGGTGAAAACTGTGCTTTCATGCGTAACCTTTGGGCAAGCAACTCCGGTCGTAACCCATCTATAGGATGGAACGGTATTTTCAACTTCGTTAATAATGTGGTATACAACTGGGTACACCGTTCATCAGATGGTGGCGATTATACAGCAATGTTTAATATGATAAACAATTACTATAAACCAGGCCCTGCCACTCCGAAAGAAGAAAACATAAGTCACCGTATTCTCAAACCTGAAGCGGGTCGTAGCAAGTTAAACTATAAAGCATACGGACGTGTATATGCAAACGGTAATATTATGGAAGGCTTCCCCGAAATTACCAAAGACAACTGGGCTGGAGGAATTCAAGTCGAAGAACAACCTAATACCGAGGGTTATACTGAAAATATGCGTGTATACGAACCGTTTGCTATGCCTTATATCAATATTACTTCCGCAAACGACGCATACGATTATGTATTGAAAAACGTAGGTGCCAATATTCCTTGTCGTGATATAGTAGACGAACGTATTGTAGAAGAAGTTCGTACCAACCAACCTTATTACGAAAAGAAACTCCCGAAAGACGCATATGGAGATCTTACAGGATTAGCTACAAAATCAATGGGAGAAGACGGACAGTTTAAATATCGCCGTTTACCGAAAGACTCATATAAAATTGGAATTATTACGGATATTAGACAAATGGGAGGATATCCTGAATACAAAGGAACTCCTTACAAAGACTCCGATAAGGATGGTATGCCGGATGAATGGGAAATTGCCAATGGTTTAAATCCAAATGATCCAAGCGATGCAAACGCCGACTGTACAGGTGACGGATATACCAATATCGAAAAGTATATCAATGGTATCAGTACCAAAAATAAGATAGATTGGACTGATATGAGAAATAATTACGATACTTTAGCTGAAAAAGGAAAATTAATGTAACAAATTTTGATTGTGTTCATTTTAAGCAATAAAAGGAATTATCATTGTTTCAAAAGTATTGAGAGAAGTAAACACTTAGATGTTTATACATGGAATTCTTTCTTACTGAATGAATAACGATAGTTCAAATCAATCAAAAACAAAGATTGAAGCCTGTGGAATTAAAGTTTGAGTGTTTAGTAAACACTTGAACTTTAATTCTAAACAGACTTAACAAATAATACTTGTTTTATAACTTTCCATTGACAAAAACACATATAAGAATTAAAAATAAAATTTATTCATAACTGATTATTAAAAAGTTAATTACAATGAAATTAAAATACTCTTCTATACTCGTTTTACTCTTATTTGTTTCAACAGTGGCAAAAGCCGTTGACTTGAACAGTAAAAACAGAGATCCTAAATATGTAGAATCGATTGTAGCCCGTTCTCAAAAAATCGTTGATAAATTGGGCTTGACAGACAAAACGATAGCTAAAGAAGTTTGTACTATCATAGCAAATCGTTATTTTGAATTGAACGATATTTATGAAATACGGGATAATAAAGTAAAGCAAGTAAAAGAATCCGGAATAACGGGAATTGAAAAAGATAATGCGATTAAAGCAGCTAACAACGAAAAAGATGCCGCACTTTATCGTTCGCATTTTGCTTTTCCGGCATCTCTTTCACTTTATTTAAACGATAAACAAATAGAAGCAGTAAAAGACGGAATGACATATGGAGTGGTAAAAGTTACTTATGATGCCACTCTTGATATGATTCCTTCTTTAAAAGAAGATGAAAAAGCACAAATATATGCTTGGTTGGTAGAAGCACGTGAATTTGCCATGGATGCAGAAAATTCAAATAAAAAACATGAAGCATTTGGTAAATATAAAGGACGTATCAATAATTATCTTTCTAAACGAGGATATAATTTAACCAAAGAAAGAGAAGCTTGGTATAAACGTATCGAAGAAAAGAAAAATAAAAAATAATTTCGGATTCTTATATAGTTAGTCTTAACAAAACGGGCGGCTCTTTATTTTTAGAGTCGCCCGTTATTACTTTAATTTCAATATCTCCCAAAATTTCTACATCAAACCTCCGTTAGAGGAATGAGTTGTTGAGGCTATCATTACAGTTGCCACCAACACACTAATAACTAATGACATAATCTTTTTACCTTTACTATTACCTATTAAATACTTCCTTGCTGAAGTATTATTCTGTTATCCTTTGTAATATTTTCACTGCAAAAATACGTTCTCTTTTCAGAGTAACAAACAAAAGATATGTTTTTTAGCATAATTATATTATTTTCTTGACTTATATCAATTTATTCCGTTATCGAACACGAAATCTTTAATTTTAAAAATTAAAAGAATATGAATTCTAATAGGAAAAAGAAAAACAGCTCAAGTTAGTATAGATTTATACTCTTCAAAAAGGAAAAAAGAATCTCTGAATTCCGAATAAATCTCCATATCTCTGAGATTTTATAATTAATCGACAATAACCAAGATTTCTTTAAGAAGTGAAATGAATTTTTTCTACCAATATCATACAAACAAAATATAAAGTTATAAAAGAAGAAAATAGGTAACTTTCACTATCTTTGCAGACTGAAACTGAATGAACTAACAAAATAATCATATAAAACATATATCGCTATGGAATATAATTTCAGAGAGATTGAAAAGAAATGGCATCAACGGTGGGTAGAAAACAAAACTTACCAAGTAACAGAAGACGAATCCAAAAAGAAATTTTATGTATTAAATATGTTCCCATATCCTTCCGGAGCAGGTTTGCACGTAGGTCACCCGCTGGGATACATCGCTTCGGATATTTATGCACGCTACAAACGCCTGCAAGGCTATAATGTATTGAACCCTATGGGATATGACTCATATGGTCTGCCGGCTGAACAATATGCTATCCAAACCGGACAACATCCGGCTATTACCACCGTTAATAATATAAACCGTTATCGGGAACAATTAGATAAAATAGGTTTTTCATTCGATTGGAATCGTGAAATCCGCACTTGTGATTCCGAATACTACCACTGGACACAATGGGCATTCCAAAAAATGTTTAACAGTTATTACTGTAATCAGGAAAAAAAGGCACGTCCTATTGAAGAATTAATTGAGATTTTTTCCAAAAATGGTAATGAAGGATTGGATATTGCTTGTAGCGAAGAAATTTCGTTTACTGCTACGGAATGGAATGCCATGAATGAAAAGCAACAGCAAGAAATATTGATGAATTACCGTATTGCTTACTTGGGTGAAACTATGGTAAACTGGTGTCCACAATTAGGTACGGTACTCGCTAATGATGAGGTAGTTGACGGTGTATCGGAACGGGGAGGGTATCCTGTAATACAAAAGAAAATGCGTCAATGGTGCTTGCGTGTATCAGCCTATGCACAACGTCTGCTCGACGGATTGGATACCATTGAATGGACAGATTCATTAAAAGAAACACAACGTAACTGGATAGGACGTTCAGAAGGTACGGAAGTGCAATTCAAAATCAAAAAAGATGAAACTCGTGATAAAGCAGACAATCAAGAAGTAGAATTTACTATTTTTACCACCCGCGCAGATACTATGTTTGGTGTCACTTTCATGGTACTGGCTCCCGAAAGCGAACTAGTTTGGCAAGTAACCACTCCCGCACAAAAAGCTGAAGTAGAAGCTTATTTGGATGCCACTAAGAAACGTACAGAACGAGAACGTATTGCAGATCGCCGCGTAACGGGTGTATTTACTGGCGCATATGCCATTAATCCTATGACTGGAGAAGAAGTTCCGGTATGGATAAGCGATTATGTATTGGCCGGATATGGTACAGGTGCTATTATGGCTGTACCGGCACATGATAGTCGAGACTATGCTTTCGCCAAACATTTCGGGCTGGAAATTCGTCCGTTAATTGAAGGTTGTGATGTTTCGGAAGAAAGCTTTGATGCCAAAGAAGGTATTGTGAAAAATTCTCCATGCTTAACAAAGGAAGATGGAACTCCTATTCTTGATGAAAACGGCAACCTCAAAAAACCATATTGCGACCTAAACTTAAACGGACTGACAGTAAAAGAGGCTATCGCCGCTACCAAGAAATATGTAAAAGAACACAATTTGGGACGAGTAAAAGTAAACTTCCGTCTACGAGATGCTATCTTTTCACGCCAACGTTACTGGGGAGAACCCTTCCCTGTATATTATAAGGATAATATGCCCTATATGATTGATGAAACTTGCCTGCCATTGGAACTTCCGGAGGTGGACAAGTTCTTACCTACCGAAACGGGTGAACCTCCCTTAGGACATGCTACCAAATGGGCATGGGATACAGTAAACAAATGTGTAGTAGAGAATACCCAAATAGATAATCAAACCATTTTTCCGATAGAACTGAATACCATGCCGGGATTTGCCGGTTCGTCCGCTTACTATTTACGTTACATGGATCCACATAATCACAAAGCATTGGTTTCAGAAAAAGCCGATCGTTACTGGCAAAATGTAGACCTTTATGTAGGAGGTACGGAACACGCCACAGGACATTTGATTTACTCTCGTTTTTGGAATAAATTCCTATTCGACCTGAATATTAGCGTTAAAGAAGAACCCTTCCAAAAATTAGTTAACCAAGGAATGATTCAAGGACGAAGTAATTTCGTATATCGTTATTATTCCTGGAAAATGGAAGGTGAAACTAAGGAAGTAATACCTACAAACATATTTATTTCAAAAAGCATTGCTGATGGTATTTCTAAAGGAAAATACACATCCGAAGAATTGAGCAAACTATTCAAAGAATCTAATGTGAATATTCCTAACGAACTGCTTACGAACCAAGGAGTAAACGAAATTCATGTAGATGTGAATATGGTATCAAATGACATACTTGATATCGAAGCTTTTAAAAATTGGCGTCCGGAATACAATCATGCTGAATTTTTACTTGAAGACGGCAAATACATCTGCGGATGGGCAGTAGAGAAAATGAGTAAATCTATGTATAATGTAGTGAACCCTGATATGATTGTAGAAAAATACGGCGCTGATACACTACGTATGTACGAAATGTTTCTCGGTCCGGTAGAACAATCCAAACCTTGGGATACTAACGGTATCGACGGTGTACACCGTTTTCTCAAAAAACTTTGGGGCTTATTTTACAGTCGCACAGATGAATTCCTTCCAAAGAATGAAGAACCATCCAAAGAAGAATTGAAAGCCATCCATAAATTAATAAAGAAAGTAGGAGAAGATATCGAAAACTTCTCATACAACACTTCTGTCAGCGCTTTCATGATTTGTGTAAACGAACTTACACAACTAAAATGTAATAAACAACCTATTTTGGAGAAACTTGTCATTTTGTTAGCACCCTTCGCGCCTCATATCAGTGAAGAATTATGGGAAGCTTTAGGACACGACACCTCCGTATGCGATGCACAATGGCCGGTATTTAACGAAGAATATCTGAAAGAAGATATGATAAAATATACCATATCCTTTAATGGAAAAGCTCGCTTTACATTGGATTTCCCCGTCGATGTTGATAACGCTACCATTGAATCGATCGTGATGAACCACGAGATGTCACAAAAGTATATTGACGGACGAACTCCGAAAAAAGTAATTATTGTTCCAAAAAAGATTGTAAATATCGTATTATAAACCTATAACCTAACAAATAGAAAAATACGTCAATGAGCAAACTGGCTACTATGGATCTTTGGCGGGAATCCAAAGATTATATTATGATAACTTTCGGGTTAATTCTTTATTCATTGGGATGGACTTGCTTTTTACTGCCTTATCAGATTACAACAGGCGGTGTAACAGGTATTTCCGCTATCATTTACTATGCAACAGGCATCGAAATCCAAGTCTCGTACTTTTTCATCAATGCCGTCTTCCTGATATTCGCTTTAAAAATATTAGGATTCAAATTTTGCATCAAAACTATATATGCTGTGTTTGCCATGACGTTTTTCCTATGGTTGTTTCAGGAAATGATGAAAGACGATGTGGGTAAGTTCGTATTGCTTATAGGAGAGGGACAAGACTTTATGGGATGTGTATTAGGCTCCTGCATGTGTGGCATTGGCATAGCTGTTGTTTTTTTAAATAACGGCAGTACAGGTGGTACAGATATTATTGCCGCTATTGTCAACAAATATCGCGATGTAACGTTCGGACGAATGATTATGTATTGCGATATTATTATTATCTCTTCTTGTTACTTTATTTTCCACGACTGGCGTAGAGTAGTATTCGGATTCGCCACGCTTATTATCATGAGTTTTATTATGGACTATGTAATAAACAGTGCGCGGCAATCCGTACAATTTCTTATTTTCTCGAAAAAATATGACGAAATAGCCGAAGCAGTCACTCATAACTTACATCGTGGCGTCACTATTCTCGATGGAACAGGATGGTACAGTAAACAACCAGTTAAAGTTATTGTCATTCTTGCTAAACGAAGCCAGAGTGTTAATATTTTCCGTTTGGTAAAAGACATTGATCCTAACGCATTTGTTTCACAAAGCAATGTTGTAGGTGTGTACGGCGAAGGATTCGATAGAATTAAAGTAAAATAAATATGAAAAGCAAACTTGTATTCGCTACTAACAACGCACATAAATTAAAAGAAATATCCGCTATTCTCAGCAATAAAGTGGAAATACTCGGTCTGAAAGATATCTGTTGTAATGTAGATATTCCCGAAACAGCTGATACCTTAGAAGGTAATGCCTTATTAAAAGCACAATACATTCAACAGCATTACGGATTTGATTGCTTTGCAGATGATACAGGTCTGGAAGTAGAAGCCCTACATGGTGCACCGGGAGTCTATTCCGCCCGCTATGCCGGAGGCGAAGGACACGATTCGGAAGCTAATATGAAGCGGCTGTTAAAGGAACTAGAAGGAGAAGAAAATCGAAGAGCTCGTTTCCGTACGGTTATTGCCTTAATTCTAAATGGAGAAGTATATCAATTTGAAGGAACGGTTGAAGGAAACATTATCCGTAAAAAGCAAGGTACTTTCGGTTTTGGTTACGATCCTGTATTTGTACCTGAAGGTTATACTAAAACATTTGCCGAATTAGGAGAGGAAATAAAAAACCGTATTAGCCATCGTGCACGAGCCGTACAAAAATTAGCGGAATTTCTGAAATCAAGAACTTAAAAAAATAGAATCTTATAGATTTTATAAAGAAGTGACTATCCCCATCTTTATCTCATCATATATACGTACATTATACATATTAGGATGGAACGAAAGTTCGTTTTATAAAACATGAAATGAAATACTTAAATAATAAGGAAGTAAGAAAACTATCATATATAAACTATCAATAAATATCTTGTAAAATAAATATAACCTTATTATGAATAAAATATTTTTATATCTGATAATTTTCTTACTTCCTTTCGAAGTATTTTCACAAAGTATTACTGGAGATTGGTTCGGTATACTTACGTCTGAAAACAATAAATTACGAATCATCATACACATCACTCAGTCTGATTCAGGATATAAAGCTTCTATGGACAGTCCGGATCAAGGAGTTAAAGGAATTCCGGTATCAACCGTACAATATCAAACATCTCAACTTACAATAGAGATGGCAGCTATCGGTGCTAAATATATAGGAAAAATAATGAATGATACACTGTTGAAAGGAACCTTTGTACAAGGAAATTTCAGCATTCCATTGAAATTGTCAAAAAAAGAAATAGTACTTAACCGTCCACAAGAACCGATTCCTCCTTATCCTTATAAAACAATTGATGTTACCTTTCCTAATAAAGAAGCCGGTATTACACTGGCGGGAACCCTAACACTTCCTGCCACAAAAGGAAAACATCCGGCTGCCATATTGGTAAGCGGAAGTGGACCACAAAACCGAAACGAAGAGATTATGGGACATAAACCATTTCTCGTAATAGCCGATTATCTTACTCGTAATGGAATAGCTGTTTTACGATTCGATGATCGAGGAGTAGGAAAATCTGAAGGAAACTTCTCAACAGCCACGGAAAAAGATTTTTCTACCGATGTAGAAGCTGCATATAATTATTTAAAACAATACAAAAATATAGATAGAGACAAAATAGGAATTATCGGACATAGTGCAGGCGGATGGTGCGCTTTTATGCTAGCAGGAAGAAATAAGGAAATAAAATATGTTGTTTCATTAGCCGGCATGGCTGTACAAGGAGATAGTTTGATGTTGAAACAAGCTGAATCGATATATAAATCAAATGGTATGCCGGATAGCATCTGGCAAACTTTAGCTCCTAAATTACGTAAACGATATACACTTTTAAAACAAAATAAAAAACCGGAGATTTTAAGAAAAGAACTTTATTTAAATATTACAGAATCATTCTTTACCAAAGATTTAAATAACAATCAACTTAAAAAACAAATAAAGACTGAAATACAAACTATGACATCTCCTTGGTATCTTCATATGATGAAATATGACCCGGTACAAGATTTAAAGAAGATAACTTGTGCCGTATTGGCTCTTAACGGAGAAAAAGACATTCAAGTGGACGCCGATATAAATTTGTCCTCTATACAAACTACTATGCAAAACAATGGTAACTCAAATGTCACCATCAAAAAATACCCCTCACTAAATCACCTTTTCCAACATTGTAAGACAGGAAAAATCAGCGAATATGCTGATATAGAAGAGACCATCAGCCCCGAAGTATTACATGATATCGTGCAATGGATAAAAGTTACTATTGTTTCACACAAAAAATAACCTATTTATTATTTACATAACAACAAGGGTACAAGCAAGCCAGATAATCATAATGATTTCCTTGCTGTATCAACTTTGTTTCAAAACCGCATTGCGATGCATACAAGCTCAGTGTTTGAAAGTCAACATAAAGCCAGTCGAAAGAATCCCCTTTTACCTTTCTATATTGCATTTGGTAATCCAATTCTCCATAGTAATCTGCTGCTAAATCTACAAGAAAACTTCCATCCTCCTCTTCGAAAAGATAACACAAATCACTCGAATCCATCCATATTTTACCTCCCGGGCGAAGTAACTGTTTCATACGTTTGAAAAAAACAGGCAAATTCTCTAATTTGCCTACAATACCCGAACCATTCATCAACATAAGAATAGTATCAAAATTTTCCATAAACGTTTCGTCAAAAAGATTAATTTGACGAGCATTTCTTACACCACGTTGTTTCATCACTTCTACTGAAAGAGGAGAAATATCTATAGCACAAACCTCTTTACCCATCTCTTGTAACGCTAAAGCATGGCAACCACTTCCTGCTCCCACATCTAATATCCTTCCGGTAGCTTGTTGCAATGCAATTTGTTCTAACAAGGGCATTTCATTAAACGAACGGAACAATTGCTTTACCGGTATTTCATCTTCTTCGAATTGCGAAGAGTAGACACGCAGTTTTCCAGCAGTTCTGCCATAATGAAAATAATCAGCTATAGCAGTACCCATCGGATCCTTATCGGGAGTAAGAAGTAATGAACGTTTTAAATAATTCATATACAGAAAATTAACAACTCTATGAACAACTAACAAATATTGAATAAACGTAAATCTAAAATAGAAAGAACCATACTTGTCATAACTTAAATTCCGTATATAATAAACAACTTAACTTCTTATTATATACGGAATTAACTTTTGTATCAACAACCCTGTTCATATCTCATTAAATATAAATGCAACCAGTTTGTATCTTCCAAACAATATAGATATAAACAATTTATTTAAAGTCCAAGCTTAGCAGAAATCTCCAACATACGTCGGATAGGTTTTACAGCTTTCTCTGCTATTGCAGTATTTACCTCAATAACCGGATATTCATACTTCAAACAATTATAAAGCTTCTCCATAGTGTTAAGGCGCATAAAGTTACATTCGTTGCAAGCACACGTACTGTCTTCCGGAGGAGCTGGGATAAAGTTCTTTTCAGGACATTGCTTACGCATCTCATGCAGGATACCGCTCTCTGTTGCCACTATAAAGTCTTTCTTATCACTCTTTACGGCATACTTAAGAATGGCTGCCGTAGAACCTACCAAGTCGGCTAGCTTCACCACAGCTCCCTTACACTCGGGATGTACTAATACAGGAGCATCAGGATATTGCTTTTTCAATTCAACAATCTTTTCAACAGAGAATTGTTCATGTACATGGCATGCCCCGTCCCATAATAACATCTGCCGACCGGTAATGCTGTTGATATAATTACCTAGATTCCTGTCCGGACCAAAAATTATTTTCTCATCTTTGGGAAAACTTTCCACTATTTGCTTGGCATTGGTAGAAGTAACTACTACATCGGTTAGCGCTTTAACCGCTGCTGTAGTATTTACATACGAGATAACAGTATAATCGGGATGCGCTTTAACAAATTGTGCAAACTTATCGGCAGGACAACTGTCGGCAAGGGAACAACCAGCATTTAAGTCTGGAACTAATACTTTCTTATCAGGACAGATAATTTTTGCCGTTTCGCCCATAAAGTGTACACCGCAAAGTACCAACATGTCGGCATCCGTTTTAGCTGCCCATTGCGCCAATGCCAGACTATCGCCTACAAAGTCGGCAATATCCTGTATTTCACCCGGCTGGTAATAGTGCGCCAAAATAACGGCGTTCTTTTCCCTGCGTAACTTATTAATCTCTTCTTTCAGATTAAGCTCTTTGCTTACAGGTTCGTCCACAAACCCTTTATTAACCCATTCTTCTTTAATCATTATATTTATATTTTTCTTTAGTTCTAATTTTAAAAAAATCTATATTGATGATGATAGACGGTTAAAACTGTTTGTAAATAGAGTCCTTTTTTCTTGCTTTTTAAGTTATTAAACTCAAGTTTTAAATTATCTACTTGTTATCAACAGTCTTATTTGTTCTTTACTTATTGATAATGAAGTATCTTCTGCTTTATATTAACAACCTGTTGAAACCTTGCAAAGTTAAAAACTTTAATAGATATTCATTCAAAAAAGAGGCTAAAAAGATGTTGAAAGCCTGTAATAAACTTCGGCATTTAAAATTTGGAAAGTTGATTTCTATTTTGATATGGAGTTTCTTTCGGATTATGCAAATATAAATTATGAATTTCTTTCCACTACTTATTAGTGGCTTTTCAACACTTATCAACAGCGGGAAAGTGAATAAAATTATGTGTTTGATTATGTTGATACTCTAATTTTAGAACTTTGAATGAAGTTGAATTTGATATTATTTCCGTAAGTTTGCCGCATAATTCAATGAAAACAGCAATTTAGAGTAGTAAGAATAATGAGAAAACTTAAGATAACGGAACTCAATAGAATGAGTGTGGAAGAGTTTAAAGAATCGGATAAACTTCCTTTAATAGTGATATTGGATGATGTACGGAGCTTACATAATGTGGGTTCGGTATTCCGCAGTTCAGATGCTTTCAGAGTAGAAGCTATTTATTTATGTGGTATTACTGCAGTGCCCCCTCAGCCTGAAATACATAAAACGGCTTTGGGAGCGGAAGATACGGTAGATTGGAAATATTTTAAAGATACGTTGGAAGCTGTTTCTGAATTGAAAGAAAAAGGATATAAAGTATATTCCGTAGAACAGGTAGAGGGGAGTACGATGCTGAATAAGCTTGAGATAGATGAGAACAAAAAATATGCTGTGATTATGGGAAATGAAGTAAAAGGTGTGAAGCAGGAAGTAGTGAATGCTTCGGACGGTTGTATCGAAATTCCCCAGTTCGGTACGAAACATTCGTTAAACGTTTCTGTTACGGCAGGTATCGTTGTTTGGGAGTTTGCTCGGCTTTTAATGAAGCTGTAAAATAATATTTACGCACCGTAGCATTCTTAGTTATTCAAATAACTAAGAATGTTATAACGGCTGACATTATTGGTTACAAAATAGGTTTGACTATGTTTGGTTTTACCTGTTATTTTTCTCTTTTCATGGATTGAATTAGTAGATACTTATATGGGTTGTCTTGCGGGGGCGTAAAATAAACTGTGTCATGCGCTGTTCTCGTTTAAACTCATCGGTCGG